>Ga0209835_1000007_pt1 | contig 143428 bp, 109 predicted proteins | sample LakKivwa52mmetaG_FD_184138 | JGI IMG/M metagenome (GOLD analysis project Ga0209835, IMG submission 184138) | Anoxic lake water microbial communities from Lake Kivu, Rwanda to study Microbial Dark Matter (Phase II) - Lake Kivu water 52m metaG... | ecosystem: Environmental > Aquatic > Freshwater...
ATACTATTATACATCTTCATAATGAGAAAGAAAATCAAATTCAATAACATTAAACTCATAAAAACGAACACTCGAATACTTGTATTTAAGCCTATCTTCTGCTAAATTCCATCTACCACTAACTGGATTATTTTCGCTCCCCTCAGCGTCTCCTTAAACCAACAAACTAAAAATACATTCATTCCTGATATACTACCAAAGGGACGCTGAGGTTTCACTATACTATTATACATCTTCATAATGAGAAAGAAAATCAAATTCAATAACATTAAACTCATAAAAACGAACACTCGAATACTTGTATTTAAGCCTATCTTCTGCTAAATTCCATCTACCACTAACTGGAATATTATGCATATATTCAAGCTTTTGTTTTATAAAACTCTCTGTTTCACACAATTACAATCAAATGAAACCTTAAAAACTTTATGCAATTTACCACTTCTTATTTCATTTTGATGCAATTTTTCGGACAATACATCTAACAATGCTGACTGCTTTTGCATTTTTAATTTTTTCACAATTGCATAAGCCAAAAAACGCTTCCCATTTGATACCAGTGTATTGATATCACTTGCAGTATCAGGAACATACATCATAAAATGAAGGTGATTAGGCATGACAACAAAAGCGGTTATTTTACAATTTTGTCTTACTAATAACCTGAACCAATCGAAAATATTTTCGTAAAAATCAGTTATTTCAAACAAAGGAAGCCAATCTTGACAAGTAAAGGTGCAATAATAAATACAATTTTTCTCAACATGTTTTTTATGAGTTACCATTTTACTGTATTTTTCATAGCACAAAAATAGTAATATTTTACCTCAGCGTCCCTTTTTGACTATTTATTACGTAAAATCATGATTTGAGGCAAAAAGGAGACGCTGAGGGGAGCAAGTTTAGGGGTTCAGAAGGGGGACAAGTTGCAGGTTACAAGTTAGAGGTTGCATTTGTCCATGCCAGATTTTTGTGAAATTTTGTATTTTTTGTGACTTTGTGGCAGAATAAAAGTAGGCAGTTTGCAGGAAGCAGTAGGCAATCAATTCGCAATCCGCAATTAAGTATTTCGAACTTTTTTACAAAATCAGACCTGTCCATTTTACCCAGAAGCCAGCATCCATCTCTAAAAATCAAATTTCAATTGAAAAGAAAAAGATAAACGATGATAGGGCGATATACCATGTACAGAAATAGCATTGCGGTGGAATTCGGTAGGATATGCTTTATTCTTTTTCCATCCATAAACAGGAAATTCTTTATCTAATTCAAGCATTAAATTGTCACGGTAAGTTTTTGCCAAAATTGAAGCCGCAGCTATTGAATAAAACAAAGAATCGCCTTTAACTATGCATTTAAAAGGGATATTGCTTTCATTGATAAACCTGTTTCCATCAATCAGTAACAGTTCAGGAACAGGATTTAATTGTTTAACTGCCATATTCATGGCTTTAAATGCTGCTTTTAAAATATTGATCTGGTCAATCGTCATGTTGTCAACAACACCCACAGCATAACTGATTGCCACATTTTTAATTATTTCAGCAGCCTGATTTCTTTGACCTGCTGTCAGCTTTTTGGAATCATTTATCAACGGGTGTTGAAAACCCTTAGGCAATATAACCGCAGCAGCTACTACAGGCCCTGCCAGACAACCCCGCCCGGCTTCATCAAGTCCGGCTTCTAATAAATCAGAAAACTGTGATTGCATTTTGAGGCTTAAGAATAATTATAAACCTGCTTTTTGCAGTTTCGATTCAAGCTCAAATGCCCTGAAGCCTCTGTCAATGATTTTGCCGTTTTTATCAATTAAAATAAGATAAGGGATATCATCTATTTTCCAAATCAAAGAAAGTTCATCATCCCAACCCAGCAGGTTACTTACATTTTTCCAGTTCATTTTATCTTCCTTGATTGCATCAGTCCATGGCTCTTTTTTATTGTCGAGCGAAACAGCAAATACTTCAAAGCCTTTGCTCTTATATTTATTAAAAACTTCAACAATTTTAGGATTTTCCAGCCTGCAAGGTTCGCTGTATGATGCCCAGAAATAAAGCAAAACTGTTTTACCTTTTAGCGAGGCTAACTGCAATTGTTTTCCATAAACATCATTGGCAACCGTAGTGGGAGCATCTTTTCCGATCACCACTGGAACTATTTTCGCCAACTTATCATCTAATTGTTTATAAAAGCGGGAATGCGGACTTATTCGTTTAAACTTATCCCTGACTTTAATTAAGTAATCATAATTTTCATTAGCATCTACATAAAAAGCTGTCATTAAGGCTATCATAGAAGTATCAAGCCTGTCGACAAAAGCCATCAGCCGTTTAGACTTATTTTTTGCAATAACAGCATAATAAATAGGCAAACTATCTACCAGTCGAAGCAGTTCTTTCACTTTGTTCTTATCTTTTTTCAACACCTCAACCCGGTCTTGCAATTCAATAGTTTTTGCATTGGTTTCGTTCAGTAAAAAATACATTTCTTTGAGGTGCATTGATTCAGTAGAACCAATAATTTCATAGTTTCCGATGTTGGAAAGACTGGTATTTACCCTGATTGTACCTCCTCTTAAAAAAAGGTGAATGCTTCCATTAGGAAAACGTAGCTGATAAATAGAAGGTTCGTTAATCGTGAAATCGAAACGAAAGCCACCATTTTCGTCAACAACAGCTGAGTACATCGGATAAATATTGCCAATATCCAGTTCGTCAAGTATCACATTGACATTGGCACCACCCTTCACAAAACCTAGAATAGTAGCCTGAACAGGTTTATAATTAGGGTTTTGAGGCCTGTCGGATGTTCCAGGAGTTCCTTTTGTATCGTCATTTACCTGTCCGTTTACGGCATTCTCAGGTTCGTCTGAAGATTCATTATTTGACTTTTTATTGTTACATGATACGAAAAAACCAACTGTAATCAATAAACAGATTGCAAGTAATTGCCTTAATTTATTCATATTTATTCTTTTTCGGTTGAAAAATAGTCAAAAAATAAAGGCGTAAAAATAGAGAATTTTCTTCAACAAATATTTGTATTAAAAACTTGCTTTGATACCTGAAAAAATGAAGCTGCCTGATGAAGTTGGTGTTGATTTGTCCAACGTAAAAAACGACTGGGTTGTAAGCTGAACAGAAATATTATCGCTTATACTTCCTGTAATACTTGGTCCGATATACATAAATTGATTGTTAGGGCTGTACATCATTGACAATGTAGCATTAATAAGTGGTGTAAGCGGATAATTCGCACTGATTAAAAGAGATAAACGGGTTAACGAAAGGTTTTTAGCAGTCAAATCGTTATAGTAAAATTCGTTCAAATCGAAATTTCCCTTTTTATAGCCCTGACTATTATATAAAGCCTCAAAAAGCAACATCAGCGAATTTTTAAAAATATATTCATATCCGACAGAAGCAATAAAGCAGGCTGATGTATCGAAAAGTTTATTTTTATTTAAAAAAACTGACATTTCGGAGCGAAAACCACCATGCAACAAATCACCGCTCCATCCGGTACCTGCAACCAAATCTTCATTGTTCATAATACCGGCAATTAATTGAAAATCGTAACTCCATTTGTTAAATTTAAACAATGAAGCAGCTGTAATTCTGTTTTTGTAATCAGCTTTTACAGCCAGTTCCAGCTGAGATAGTGCACCGGAATAATAAATTAGGCGTAAAGCATCGCTACCCGGCTTAATTTCATAGTCGAAATCGAAAAAGTTATATGCGTTAAAAATATCATTAGGATTCCATGCATAGGTTTGCGACCAGTTGATTCGTTGTCGGCCTGCCCTTATCGAAAACCTGCCCGTGTTGTATTCAGCATAAGCCCTGTCAATTATGGTGTGAAGCAAATAGTTTTTGTTATCAATCAAAAGAAATGAAAGATCAATAAAACCCTTTTCCTCATCAATCAGTTTGCTGTAGGAGGGAATAAACTTAATAAATTCGCCATAAATAAAACGATTGCGAAAAGAATAAATCCATTTAAACTTGTTTTTGTAAAGTACAGTAAAGTCAAAACGATTGTGAATCATATTCTCAGTCAACAATGTTTTACTATTGTTTTGGTAAAGCGAAATAGTATTAAATTTCAGGTATCCATCCAAATCGAAATTCCAGCTTTTAATGCTATCCTGAGCAAATAAACTGGCCGGAATAATTAATACGAACAGGAAAAACCACTTTTTCATGAGGCTGAAATTACATCACTTACCACTTTACCATCTTCGAGTGTTATCACCCTTTTGGCTTTTTTAACAACCCTTGCATCGTGAGTGGAAAAAATAAAAGTCATGTTTTTATCCCTGTTTAATTTCTCCATGATTTGAAGTAAGTTTTCGGCAGATTTACTGTCAAGATTGGCAGTAGGTTCATCGGCTAAAATAAATTTAGGCATAGAGGCAAGAGCGCGTGCAACAGCAATTCTTTGTTGCTGACCACCCGATAGCTTGGCAGGCCTTACCTTAGCTTTCTCCGACAACTCCACTTCATCAAGCAATTCCAGACTTCTTTTGTTTCGTTCCGATTTTGGTATTCCTTGCAATTGCATAATAAACTCTATATTTTCCTTTGCAGTAAGCACTGGAATCAGATTATAAGCCTGAAAAACAAAACCAATATTTCTGAGCCTGAAAAGAGTAAGTTTTTTACTGTTGAATGAATTCAGATTTTCATTGTCAATTAAAACATCACCTTTTGTTGGTTTGTCTAATCCACCGATGATATTCAGCAAAGTTGTTTTTCCGCTTCCGCTCGGCCCGACTATTACAGTAAACTCACCTTGTTCGAATGCCAGATTTACATCGTTAACCGCATGAACAGGGATAGTTTTTTCATCATAAATTTTGTGAAGATTTTTTAATTCCAGAATTTTCATGTTTCAATTTATTATTTTTTTTAAACTATTCATCTCTAATTGTTTCGGCAGGATTATATCGAATGGCTTTCAATGCCGGATAAATGGCTGACAGAATACCGAGAAAAATGACCATTATAGTCATAGAAACTAAACTTTCGGAAGGAAGTATGGTTGCCACTTCTTTGGGATAACCATACATTTCAAAACCCGAAAACATATCAACCTTAAGAGGATGTTTTTCAAAATATTTTATACTTGCAAAGCCAATAATAATTCCTGCTACTCCTCCGGTTAATGACAGATAAACACTTTCAAGGATAATCATTCTGAAAACCCTGAATTTACTCATTCCGACAGCCATCAGCATACCTAATTCACGTTTACGTTCCAGTACTGCCATCAGCATGGTGTTGATAATACCAAAACACAAAGCCAGCATAATAATTACCAGAAAAATATACATTAATTGATTCATTTGGTCGGCCATTAAAGCCAGTTCCTTGCTGATGTTACGCCAGGTCAGTACTTCAAGCTCAGGATAAGTTTTTCTGAGTTGAGTTGCCACCAATTCAGCGTCTGCTCCCTGTTTGAGGTAAACAGCAATAAGGTGAGAAACATTATCAGACAATGCCGATTGTTCAAGAAATTCATCTCTTACGACAAATACATTTAATTTGTCGTAAGTTGTATTGTTCGATTTATAAATACCTGAAACCTTATAAAGTCTTGCATTTACATTACCATTAATATCAGTTAAAGTAATTTTTAATTTAGATTTTAACTTCAGTTTTAAATCTTCAGCCAGACCTGAACCAACTATAATCTGTGGAATGCGACCCTTTTTACCAGTGAAATAGTTACCTTCTATTAGTTTTTCATGAATATCGCTAACCTTTTTTTCATCCTCCGGTTCTACTCCGGTTAATTTCACTCCAAGATTTCCATGAGCTGTTTCAGCCATAGCTTCACAGGTAAGACGACCCGAAGCACCTTCAATTTCAGGAATCTTTTTTAATTGATTAAGGATGTTTTGTGATCCGTCAACAAACAACCCGATGGAAGGTTCTGCCTGAAATTGTTTTTGTTGGATGCGAATATGTGAAAACTCAGTTTTAATAGCTGTTTTAAAACGCATATCGGCCATTCCCAGATAAAATCCGGTAGAAAAAACACCGGCAAAAATACCAATAGCTACAGCCGACAGCACAATCAGGCTTCTGACTCTATTTCGCCAGATATTTCGCCAGGCAATTGAATTTATCATACATTTATTTTTTAAAATTGAGCAATCAGGCTCTTAAGTTTTTAATCATTTTCATTCTATAAACACTAATCATGGAAATTAATGCTACCGAAGAACATAGAAAAAACACGGTTAATGCCTGATTAATAAAAAGGGAGGCACGTACCGAAACATAATAAAAGGGTTCAATTCCGTATTCTTCCATAACTTTACCCATGTCTCCACTGATGGGTATCGGATTGTTGTAGAAATACCAAATAAGGGGTGCTGTAAATAAAAGTCCGGCAAGCGAGCCAATTATACCAATCAGCAGTGTTTCGGTAGCAATAACCAGATTAATTTGAGTTTTAGTCATTCCCAGTGAATTAACCACAGCAAATTCGCGTTTACGTTCGTTAATCATCATCATGGCTGTACCAAAAATTCCGAAACCGATGACCAGATAAAGCACCAGCAACATAATAATGCTTCCTGCTCGGTCGCCATTTATCATACTGACCATTTCGGGTTGCATTTCTTCCCAGGTCATCACCCTTTTTGAGGGGTCAAGATGATTGCTAATGAAGTCCTTAACATGTTTAACTTTATGATGCGATTTGACCATAATCACTTCTGAGGATACTCTGTTTTCGAGAGAGAAAAATAGCTGGGCAGTTTTTAAGCTCATCAAAATCATAGAATTGTTGAAATCAGGTGAAGGATGTTTAAAAATAGCATGTACAGCAAATTTTTCAGCAGCACTTACCCCATGATAACCTTGCGAAATTAACACCAGTGTATCCTTAAGTTTTATATTCAACAACCTGGCTAAACCTTCGGTTATCATTATGCCATTTTCATTTGATTTTAGTAAATTGCCTTCAATAATTTTATGCGACAATTTAATAATTTTATCTTCTTTTTCAGGTTCAATACCCAAAACAAAAACAGCTTTACTCTTTTCATCGTTAGCAGCAAGGGCATAAGATTCAATACGTGGTGTAACCAATAAAACATCTTTAACCTGATTAATATGATTATAAAAACTCTCATTTTGCTGAATACTGTTATCTATGCTTCTGTCGTTCCAGTATGCTGAATCCTGAATCTGAAGATATCCGGTGTAAAATTTCACCATATTGTCAATCATTTTATCATAGGAGCCTTCCTGCATACTGCGCATGATTGCTGCAAAAAAAACACTGAATACCACCGATGCAATGGTAATCAGGGTACGTCTTTTACTCCTCCAAAGGTTTCGCCAGGCTAAAGCTAAAATTTTAATTTTCATGGCTGCTTATTTAACAATCTTCATATTTTGCTGGGTAAAAAAGCTTTCAGAAATATTAATATTGAATTCAATACTGATAATTTCAAGAATCGTTTTCTGATTGGGTTTGTCAGCAGGTATTATTTCCATTCTGGTTGGAATACTCCTGTCTCCCATTTTTTTTATATTGGAGGCATTTTCGGTGCTGACCAATTCGAAATCTTCATCAAAATATTGTGTTTTCCAGACATCATAGCCCGATTTAGTAATCCAGATAATAATTTTACCCCATACTACTGTTGCATCTGGTTTTGGCGTTAATTCTATTTTCCAGCATTCTTCTTCTCTTACTTTTTCAGAACCGAGCAACTTATGATTATAATCTTTGACAATAGACGATTGCTGAACCAAATCATCATTGGTAAAATCAGAACCCATCCACGATTGCATCATCATAGAAGAAGGAATTTTAACCATACGTTCAATTTTAGGTATCCAATTCCACATTTCTTTTCCTCTTTTCATAAAAACCTGTCCTTTTTCATTTTCAGGATAAGTTATTAAAATCATAAAATAATCATTTCCTTTCGACCAGGTTTTCATTTTAACAGTACGCTGCCAGCCAGTTCTGACAATGGTCATTGACATTTCGGCCCGACTTGAATTTCCTCTGTTTTTTGCATCGGCTTTTTGAATAATTTCAAGAGCATTTTGTGCAATTGAAAACTCACATACAGATAATAGCAATGCCATTAATACAATAAGATTTTTCATCAGTTTAATTTATATTAAAAATTTCCAGAATTCTTTTTTCAATTTTATCCAAGGGAAAATACTGAGGAGAATAAACATATTTTTGTATGACTCCGCTTAAAATACTACTGAAAACAGCAATTTCAACTTCAGGGTCTTTATGGTTTTTATTTTTGAAATAATTATACATCATTTTCATAACTGGTTGTGTAATTTCATCTATTTTGCCATGAATAAGCAATACCACATCAGGCTGATTGGCTAATTGCATTATATTTTTCCACTTTTCAGGATTTTCACTGATGTTTGCAAACAGCAGTTTTATGTAGTTTTTTATCTCATTATTATCAAGCATCCAGTCATGGTTCGGATCAAGCCAGTTTAAAAAAGTATTAATTTGCTGATCTACAATTTCTTTCAATAAGGCTTCTTTCGATATAAAATAATTGTACAATAAGCCTTTCGAAATACCTGCAGCATTTGCTAATTCGGCTATGCTTACAGAACTGTATCCTCTTTCAGCAAACAACTTCAAAGATATTTCCATGATTTGCTGCTGTCGTTCTTCCCTTATTTCTTCAAACTTTTTCTTACTTCTTGGCATCTATTCGTTGACTAAACGTTTGTTCAAAGATAAAACAGGAAAAATTAAACAACCAAATTTTTTTAAAAAAATTTTAATCTTCGTATATAATTCGTTGATATTCAGGAACTGAGCCTATTACTTTAAACTCCGTTCTTCTGTTTTTTTGTCTTGCTTCCGGATTATCGGAGCCATCAGGATTTTCGTTTGGCAACAAAGGTATGCTCTCGCCATAACCTTTTGCTTGCAATCGGTTTTTTGAAATTCCTTTGCTGATCAGATAATTTTTAACACCTTCTGCTCTTTTTTGTGAAAGATTCAGATTATAATCATCACTTCCTTTGCTATCGGTGTGAGAGCTTATTTCAGCTATGATAAAAGGATTATTGAGCATGATTAACAGAATAGTCGTGTCAATAATGGCTTTTGCAGTATCAGATAAATTGTATCGGTTGAATTGATAGTAGATATTTTTAAGAACAATAGGCTTATCAGGAATTTTCTTCAGCAGAAAATCGTGAAAGATAGTATCCGATTTGGTAATTTTCGTTGTCGAAAAAGCATAGTTTGAGGTAAAATAACCTTCTTTACTAAGCTGAAGTCGGTACTCTTTTCCTTGTTCCAGTTTAAAATTGTATTGACCATTAGCATTTGTTACAAAGGACTTAATAATGAATTCTTCTTTGTCTTTTTTAACATACAATGTCAGCAGTGCGCTATCAACAAAGCGTCCACCTTCAGGAATTTTAATATCCGGTTTATCGAGAAAATTCTCAATAGTATTTTCAGAAATATCATTTTCAAAACTAATGATGCGTCCTGAAATACGTATATGAATCAGTTCTTTATAATTAAAGCTATAGATATCGTCACAGCAACTGGTATTTTCCATAGAAGTTCCACCCTGCCGGTTCGAAACCATAAAGCCCTGGTTGGTTTTTCCGGAAATGAGATTAAAGTAATAATCATCGGCTTGTGAGTTGAAAGGAATGCCAATATTTACAGGTTCCTCCCATTTTCGTAAAGCACCGCTTGTTGTAAAAATATCGTATCCGCCAATACCCGGATGACCTTCAGAACTGAAATACAATTTCCCGGTTTCGGGGTCAATAAAAGGTGTTGCTTCACTCATTAAAGTATTTACTTTGCTACCGGCATTTTTGGGTTCAGTAAATTCATTTGTTTTCGTGTCTAAAATAGAATACCAGATGTCCTTACTCCCTTTTCCTCCTTTACGGTCTGAAATAAAAAAAAGTGTTTCACGATTTTGACGAGGTTCAAAGCCTATGGCAGGCTGGGTATTGTTAGTTCCGGGTTTATTAATGAGTTTTGAAAGCTTAACTGCCTTTGACCAGTAACCATCTTTTAATTCCGATAACCAAATTGAATAGAGAATTTTACCATTTTCGTCAGTTTCAGCCACAGTAAAGTAGAAGCGATTGCGGTGCGGGCATATTACTCCGTTTCCAACAGAAGTTGATGGTAAGTTGAATGAATCTGTAACAATTGTTTTTCCTTCCCATTGGTTGTTAATTTTGACACTTTTGTAAAATTGGCTGAATGATGAAAACTTGCCGGATAAAGCATCAAAAGAAACTGCTTTGTCTGTATTAAACGAAGCATAATAAAAAACACTGTCGTTAATGGCAAAAGGACTGAAATCGCTGTTATTACTATTAACTGAACTACTTAAAGCCAGTATAAAAATCTGTTTATTTGTATCTGTTAAAACACCTTTTATCGCCATTTCACAGCCTTCAATTTCAGTTTTTGCCTGTTTTCTGAAGTCTGCAAATCTTTTTTTGTTACCTGTAATTTTTCTGTATTGTTTAAAGGTTTCAATTGCTTCACTATAATTTCCACAGCTTTTCTGTACAAGACCATAGTTGAATAAAACTTCAGGTGGAGGCTTTTTATACAATTGAGTTGTTTTCGAATAGTATTTGTTTGATGCGTCATAATTTCTGACTTCCTGTAATAATTCAGCTAATTTCTGATTAAAATAGCGACTTTCAGTGTTAGACTCAAGGAATTTGCTATAATGATAAATTGCCGAATAATAATCTCCCTTCATTTCAAAACGATGGCCGTATTTGCGATGCTTCGAAGCCGGCCAATCCTGCTTATCCTGCGAAAAGGTTAAAAGAGGTAATAAATTAAAAATAATCAGTATTTGCCAAAGTATTTTCAAATCAATATCTTTCACAGGGTATTAAAAACTTATCATGAGCAGGATGAAAAAACATATATATCACCGAAAGCTCAATAGCTCCCTGATAAGATGAATACTTTCTTAAACCTGAAATATTCAGGTCGTATGCCATGCCCAATTCTAATTTACGATACGACATAAAACCAGTTAAAACAACAGCATCTACATTTCGTTTAAAACCGTTTCGGCTGTAAACTCCAATACCAAGCTGCCTGATTGAATTATTTTGATTATTGATGTTTTTGTAAAAATTAAAACCATTGAGCATTTCACTGGCTTTATTAATTTCTGTAAAATAAGCAGCAGGCATTAAATTCCAGTCATTTGAAAAAGGTATGATTACCCGGGCATATCCCAGCTTTCGCATTTTTAACTTGTTTGAATTTGAAATAAATGACTCAACAGGCATATTAATGTTAAACAGAGAAAAACCGGCTTCGCAGTAAATTTTGCCAAATTTCGTATTCCACGATATTCCGGAATTGATAAGCGGATAATTCAGTTTAACTGGAACAGAAGCATCCTGATGGCCTAAAGAAATATCATAATAACCGGTGAGATTGTCGTACTGGTCAGGAAAAGTTAATCGTTCAGGATTAAAGCTTTTGATAACATAACCAGCCTGAATGCCTATATTTAAATGCTGTGTTTTGATTTTTGGATGCCAGCTTAAATTAAAAAAATATTTTGAAACACCCAGAACAGCATCTCCGCTGACATCGTTTGCCATGCCCAAACCAACATTAAACTTCGCTTTACGTAAATAAATCTGCTTATCAAATGAGATATAATGCGAATGAAACGGGTATTTGATGGTGAACCATTGAGTACGATATATATCGGTTAACCTCCATTCAGCATTGTGATTTCCTCCCAAGGAAGGATTCAGATGTAATGGAGATTTCAGAAATTGAGAAAAATGAATATCCTGACTATAAGCAAAAACAACGAGTGTTGACAGATAAATTGTGCTTATTATTTTTCTTATTAAATCCAATCAAGTATTATCTTTGCTGCAAAGATAGTAAAGCTTGAATAGAGATTTCTGTTTTATTTCAACAAAAAATTGTTCAATAGTTTGTGCAATGGTTTTGATATTTTCTTTCAAAACCATATATGCTCAACCTAATGCTAATTTCACTGCAAATATTAAAGCAGGTTGTAATCCTGTTGTAGTCAGCTTTAGCGACCTTTCGACCGGAAACCCGACATCATGGTTCTGGGATTTTGGCAACAGCAATACATCAACACTACAGAACCCTCAGACTTCATATACCACACCTGGTAAATATACAGTAAAATTAACCGTTTCCAACGGAAGTGGCAGCAACACAGTGACTAAAACTGATTATATTATTGTTTTCAAAAATCCCTCATCAGGGTTTTCTGTAACCAATGCAACAACAGGCTGCGCACCATTCACAGTTAATTTCACAGACCAGTCGAATCAGGGAGACGGACTGATTAACCAATGGATTTGGGATTTTGGTGACGGAAATACTTCAAGTCAGAAAAATCCATCATATACCTATTATTCTCCGGGAGTTTTTTCTGTTTCTCTGTATGTAAAAGACATCAATGGCTGTACCGATACAAGGGTTATAAGCAATTATGTCAAGGTTTACAGTGCTCCAAAGGCTGGTTTTAATATTGGCCAGCAAAATTATTGTAAAACCCCTGCAAAAGTAAGCTTTACAAATACATCAAGCGGAAATCTCCCAATGACCTATTTATGGGATTTTGGCGACACCTCCATTTCAAAAGCAAAAGATACCATCCATGAATATAAATACCCTGGAAGTTTTAATGTAAAACTATCTATTGTTGATGCTAATGGCTGCAAAGACAGTATTCTCAAAACCAGCACGATAAAAATTGACAATGTCAAAGCTGTTTTTAAACCTGCAAGTGATACTGTTTGTACAGGTTCATTTTTCAGCATGAACAATAAATCAACCGGAGCAAAAAGCTATTTCTGGAATTTCGGAGACGGAAATACGACTAGTGTTCCTAATCCGAGTTACTTGTACTTCAACCCGGGAACATATAAAATTACACTTTTTATTTCAAATGGGAGCAATTGTGTTGACAGTACATTCCGATTTATAAAAGTTGAAAATGTTACCGCAAAATTTATCACTTCAATGCCAGTTGCGTCATGCAAAACTCCATTGACAGTCAGTTTTGTTAATCAAAGCATCAATGGTGTAAAATATATCTGGTATTTCGGAGATGGAGATTCGTCTTCATCAGCTAATCCGGTTCATACTTATAAAAAATCCGGAGTTTTCACCCCTCAACTGGTAGTATTTGGAGCCGGTGGGTGTAAACAGGTTTATAATTCACCTCAAAATATAGAAATAATACCTCCTTCAGCTTCTATTTCAGCCGATTCGGTGAAAGGATGCACTCCCATGAATGTCAAATTTAAAGATGAAAGCACTTCAAAAGAGCCTATTGTTTCGTGGAAATGGTATTTTGACGATGGTGACTCTTCCGACCTTCAGAATCCGTCTTATAAATTTGTGAAAGACACTTCCTATTTAGTTAAATTGATAATTGTAAACAAAGAAGGGTGTACTGATACAGGTGAAATCCTGATAAAGGTTGGCGTAGTTCCTAAAGCCGATTTTATTCTGAAACCAAATAAATCCTGTGCTTACGACTCTGTATGGTTTTACAATAAATCATTCAATCCTGCAGGGCAGCCTTTTGATGAATTTTACTGGACATTCGGTGATGGAGGAACAGATTTTGGCGATAGTGTATATCACCGGCATGTTGATACAGGTTGGTTGAGTACTCAATTGGTAATTGGTTATAACGGATGCTACGACACCATCAAAAAAGATAGTGTATTGTACATTTACGGACCCATTGCACCGGCTTATTTTATTCAGGATTGTAAAAACCCATATGATGTAAAGTTTAAAATTCAGCCTATTGACATGCATCACTGGGAAATAATTTTTGGTGATGGCGACTCGCAGCAGCATATTAAAGTTGATTCAGCATTTCATAAATACACATACACAGGTATTTTTCAGGCAAAAGCAACGGCATTCAACGATAGTACCGGTTGTCATTGGATAACAATGATGAATATAAGTGTAATGTTGGTGAAAGCTGACTTTAAAACAAATCGTAAACATCTTTGCGCTGAAGATTCTTTTGAATTTATGAATTCAGGAATAGGAGGAAGCATACACCGCTGGGATTTTGGAGATGGCACTGTCGGTTTTGGTGCAAATCCCCGACATGCTTATAAAAATGCAGGGACTTATAAAGTTAAACTGATTTCAAAAGAATTTGGAGGTTGTACCGACAGTATTATAAAAACTGTTAAGGTTTATTCTATTCAGGCAAAATACAACAGTGATACCTTTGGATGCGCACCGGCTAATATTAAATTTACCGACCAATCGGTTACCGACACTACTATTTACCTGTGGAAATACTTTTTTGACGATGGCAATATGTCAAGTATTCAGAATCCGGTGCACACTTACACCAAAAAAGGTTTTTACAGCCCTGTGCTGATTGTTGAAAATCTGGCAGGGTGCAACGACACACTGATTATTACGGATCAGGTAATTATAGAAAAACCCTTGGCCGGTTTTTATGTTGGCGACCGCAATTTATGCTGGAACGATACTGCTAAGTTTAACAATACTTCTTTAGGCACTTCCTTAACATATAATTGGAGATTTGGTGATGGCAACAGTTCAGGCTTAAAAGAACCTATGCATCGTTATTCAAATTCCGGTAAATATTCCATCAGTCTGGTTGTTACCGACCAGAATGGTTGCAAAGACAGTATCCAGGTTGTTGAGTATATCGAAGTTCAGGAAAAGCTGAAAGCAAACTTTTATGCCGATACTATTTATGCCAATTGTTACCCATTGCTGGTTAAGTTTTATGATAGTTCAAACATTAAAGACATCCTGTATTATGAATGGGACTTTGGGGATAAAACCAATAAATCATATTTAAGTTCACCAGCTCACAACTATTCAAAACCCGGAATTTATGATGTCCGCCTGTTTATAATTACTTCATTTGGTTGCACAGATACCTTTGAAAGAAAACAATACATTGCCATAAAAGGTCCGGTTGCTGAAATTGATGTAAAACCTGATACCGTTTGTGCCAGACAGCCAGTAAGTCTTTTTATAACAAGCAAAAAGGATGTTTACTATTTTGAATGGGATTTTGGTGATGGAGTTATCAATAAAAATAAAATTGACAGCATTGTTCACCGATATAAGCATGGTGGCTATTTCTTTCCGCGACTATTATATAACGACTCAACAGGCAGTTGTCGAAAATTTGCAGAAGATTCTGTCTTTGTTTCCACTGTTAAAGCTGATTTTCAACCTGATATTTCCAGCGGAATTGTGCCACTGAATGTATTATTTACTGGTATTGGAGGAAGTGATATTATTTCATGGTTTTACGATTTTGATGATAGCTCAACTTCAAATTTAAAAGACCCTGAGCATTTATTTAAGCGACCCGATACCTTTTATGTTAAACTGGTTGTCAGAAATGCTTTAGGCTGTAAAGATACCCTGACAAAACCTATTATTGTTGAGCCTATACCTCCTGTAGTTGACATGCCAAAAGCATTTACACCGAACGGTGACGGATTTAACGATCAGGTTTTTGTAATGGGTGGTGGTTCACGATTTGACTATCTGATTGATTTCAGTATATACAACCGCTATGGCGAAAGGGTTTTTTATACCAAAGATTATACAAAAGGATGGGACGGCTATTATAAAGGCAAACTTCAACCGGTTGACAATTATATTTACACAGTAACTGTTAAACTTTTTAATGGTGAAACTAAAACTTTAAAGGGATATTTGGCTTTAATTTTATAACTTATAAAAATTGATTTATGAAAACTTTAAAAGTGATTTTGTTTATTCTTTTAGCCTTGGTGGTTATTGTTTTTATTGTTTCTTTGTTTTTACCTTCAAAATATAAATTTGAAGCAACACAAACAATTAAAGCTCCGGTCGAACAGATTTATGATCTTGTTTTTGATTATAAAAACTGGCCTCAATGGGACCCATGGAATGAAGCTGATTCCAATATGAAAAACGAATTTAGCGGAGAACCAGGAGTTGGTCATAAAAGATCCTTTGAAAGTAAAACTCAAGGCAATGGTTCAATGGAAATTGTTGAATTTGAAGTTAATAAGTTTATAAAATCGAAGCTTATTTTTCAAAATTCAAAAAAGCCGGCATGGGACAACTGGTCGTTTGAAAGCACTGGAGAAGGTGTTTTGGTAAATTGGTCGGTAGATTTAGAAACAGGTTTTAATCCGGTTTCTAAAATTATGATTGTTTTTTATAAAGGAAGCATGGAAAGGCATATTACCAAAGGACTTGAAAACCTGAAAACATTGGCTGAATTTGTAAAGACAGAAGAAAAAACTACTGAAGTTTTAATTCAAAATTATCCTCCGCAAAAATATATTGGAATTAAGAAAACCATCGGATTTGACCCTAAAGAAATACAGAGTTTCATGGCAGAAGCTTATGCAAAACTGATGAAATATTTACAGGAAAATCAAATTCCACAATTTGGTCCACCAGCAGCATTTTATTTTACTTATGACGAAGAAAAGAAAATCATGGAAGCTATGCCAGCTATTCCTGTTGCACCTCATGTTGATAATAAACTGCCGAAAGAAATGGAATATTATCAAACATCAGAAGGGCAATCTGCTGTTGTTTTACATGTAGGATCTTATGAAAAAATTGGGACTGCCTGGTTAGCTTTAGAAGAGTATATGAAATCGAACAATTTAGAATCTAACGGTGCACCTTTTGAAGTTTATATGACTGACCCAATGGTGGAAAAAGATACTGCAAAATGGCAAACTCAGGTAGTATTTCCATTTAAAAGCAAATAAAAAAAGCCTCACAGATTTATCATTAAAGTAAATCTGTGAGACTTTTATATTATCATTTATACTTTTACTTTTTTCAGGTAGAGCATCAGTTCATCCCATTGCTCTTTAGTGAGAATCAGGCGAAGATTTTCGATAAATTCCTGATGGCATTTGTATAGGTTTTCGAGAACTTTTTTACGGGCCGGGTCGTTTTTCATCACGAATTTTATCTTTTCATGAAGTGCTTTCAGTTCTTTTTCGGCTTCTTCCTTAGTGATTTTATTATTTTTCAGTTTTTCCAGTATTATCATACGCTCCTTATTGGCTTTCATCATCAATTCATGATTGAGTTTACGCATCATCATGTGATTAAACATCTTGCATTTATGAAATTCTTTCAATGCATAATGAATTTTAGCTGCTTGTTCTTTGGTTAAATCCAACTGACTAAGGATGTAATACAGTGAGTCTTTAAACACTTTCGGGCAGTGAAATTTTCCTGAATTTTCGTCAAGTGTCAACGGCAATTCTTCTTCAACAGTCCCGTCATTAAGCAGAATAAATTCATCATTGAGGCTTGCATCTGATATTTCAGGACTCTCAAGCAGCTTGTAATTTGTAATTAAACTCGCAGGACTTAATGTTTTTTCAATTGTAGCGATGTTTGAAGGAGCTATTTCTGCTTCTTTATCACAGGATGTATAAAGCATGGTTGTAGCTGCCAGCACCAATGTTATTAAAACTAATTTTTTCATTGCTAATCTCTTTTAATTTGTTAAAACTAATTCTTTGACATACTTTTTGGAATTTGGTTTAATTACATTTGCAAAAATATTTTTTAGTGAAAATGAAAAAGCAATATCTGATTCTGCTAAACTTAATAATTATGTATTCAACTTACGGAACACCTTCATTTGAAAAAGATACTTTTGTAAATCAAAAAGGAAATCTGATCATCACCTTCATCGGGCATGGCACATTGATGATTGAATATAACAATAAAGTGATTCATGTTGACCCCTGGAGCAAACTCGCTGATTACAAGCAATTACCCAAAGCTGATATTGTTTTGATTACTCATCATCATCAGGATCATCTTGATGCTGTTGCATTAAATCAGATAAAAAAAGAAAGCACCATTTTAGTTGGTACTCGCAAATGCAAAGAGCTAAATAGCAGCATAATGCCAGTAACAAACGGTGAATCAGCACAGTTTGGTGAAATCTTTTTGTATGCAATACCTGCTTATAATATAGTTCAGCTCCGGCCAGATAATACCCCATTTCACCCAAAAGGAGAAGGGAATGGCTATTTGTTAGATATTGACAATTTAAGAATTTATATAGCAGGTGATACAGAAAATATTCCGGAAATGAAAAACATTAAAAATGTTGACATTGCTTTTTTGCCCTGCAACCTTCCCTATACTATGACTGTTGACATGTTTGTTGAAGCTATTTCAATGATAAAACCAAAGATTGTTTATCCTTATCATTACGGAGAAACCAACCTGAATGAGATCATCAATAAACTGGGTTTAGTGGAAACAGAAATAAGAATCAGAAAAATGAAATAAAACCTTCAGCCGGAAAACATTCTTTATACTTTTGTACCTGAATATTATAGCTTAATTCCTTATTAGAATGCAACTTCCTTATTTATTGGTAGCCGACAATTCAGGAAATATTTTTGAACTGAAAAAATATGAGGCTGTTGGCAGGAGTGGTAATGAAATAATACGATTAAAAATGAGTGATTTTATTGAATTACCACATGGCAGCGAATTGTTTTTTTTACCAAAAAGAAACCCATATGGATTTAATAAGATAAGCAATAATTTAGAAATAAATGAAAACTACAATGCTGTTGCAGCATTTGTAGCACCAGCCTTTACTCAAACATATCTGGCTGCATATCATACAAACCCTGACGCTCCTTTACTTCCTCTTTATGCTTATTCGTGTGTTGGATGGAAAAACGGGAAGTATTATACAACTGCTTTACGAATAGATGATGACAGACGACAAGATCCTGACCAATTTAGTATTTCTATAATCAAAAAACGGGTTGACGATTTTCGGAAGAAATATAAGAATAACAGGCTTCTTGAGCACTTGGCCGAAAATTGTGCATTGAATTATTGCTGCCGCGCTGCACAAAACTATTTTTTAGGGAGATGGGAGTGTCCCTTGCCTGTATCCAGAGTTTGCAATGCTTCATGTCAGGGTTGTCTATCGTTTCAACCGGAAGAAAACAAAATAAACCCGGCACAATTCAGGCTTTCTTTTAAACCATCAGTAAAGGAAATTACAGAAATTGCTGTTGACCATTTAAATAATGCACCTAATCCGGTAGTGAGTTTCGGACAAGGCTGCGAAGGAGAACCGCTCTTAGAAGCTGAATTAATTAAAGAAGCAATAACTGAAATCAGAAAAAAAACAAAAAAAGGGATTATTAATCTGAATACAAATGCCAGTCGTCCCTATGCGGTCGAACAACTTTGTAAAGCTGGTCTGCAAAGTATCCGTATTAGCATGAACAGTGCTGTTGAAGAATGGTATAATCTATATTTTAACCCCAAAAACTATTCATTCAGCGATGTATTAAACAGCATAAAAATAGCAAATCAGTACAACATTTGGGTATCTATCAATTATTTTGTTTTTCCGGGTATGACCGATTCAAAAACAGAAACAGATAGCTTTTATAAATTACTATCACGGTTTCGTATTGATATGATTCAATGGCGTAATTTCAATATTGACCCCGACTGGTATTTGTCGAATTTTTCTTTTACTGGTCAAACAGAAAATATTGGGGTAAAAAACTTAATTAATGATATTAAAGTCCGGTTTCCTCATTTAACATACGGCTACTACAATCCGGGAGAGGCAATTATAAAGAAATCAAGAAAAAAATCAGATTAAGGTTCATTATTCGGACTGTTCATTTTTACGATATAATCCCAGTTTTTGAAAGCCTGATCAAATTCTACAGGGAATTTTTTACGCAATTCCTCAGCATCTTCAACGTAGATGTTTTTTCTGCTTTCGGTGAGATCGTAACTGAAAGTACCTATCGGTAAACCTGTGTAATTTGACCCCTGAAGATAATTGGCAAGCTCACTAGGCCATCCATGACGTGGAAAGATAAAAATACGTGCTTTTTTTTCATCAAATTTTGGAGTATTATCAGCTATTTCATTCTGATTACTATCCGATGCCAATGTAGCAAGTGAGGTATCTTTAATTGTGCTATCCACTACGGATTTTTGATTTACAACAACTTGTTCTTCTCTTTGTTTATCGCGTTCCTGCCTTTTCTGTGCTACAATATTTTTCGACTCAAGGTCTTTTTGTCCGTATTCAGTAATTCCTTCTTCCAATGTTGAAATATCAATTGTCAATTGCTCAAGCTCGGCTGTAATTTCTGCTTTTTTAACAGCCATCTTTGCTGAATCACCCATATCAATTGCCAGCTTTTGTGCTTTACGAACTTTGGCAGCCAATTCGCATCGTTTCGACCTCATCTCTTCATAAAGAGCTTCCATTTTATTGGTATATTTAAGGTCATATTCAAAAATACCTGAATTTCTGTTATAAACCACCCTTCCCATAGCCTGTTCCATAATAATCCCTGCAACAGTATCATTTTCACAATTTTTTTTCAGGATAATATCAATATTAATGATTGGTTCAACAGATGATTTTTTTCCAACAGATGTTTCAACATGAATTGATTTTTTATAAAAACCCGGATGAGTTACTTCAATCAGATAAAAACTGTTGAATTAAAGGTATAAGACTGCCTTTCCATTTGAAGATGAATAACCTTTTGCTTCGTAAGTATTCAGATTGGTGAGATAAATATAAGCACCTGAAATAAGTCCTTTTTCTCTGCTGTCAATACGTAGTTCAGTTATAATTCCCATAGTATCTCTTATTTGAGAAAATAACTGCATGCAGGCAGCGATGTTTAACAATACTATGAACCCATATTTCTTCAAAACGTTCAGTAAGATTATTGTGGAGCCGGGGAGAATCGAACTCCCGTCCAGAGAGAGTGCTGAAATTGCTTTCTACATGCTTAGTGACAGTTGTCTGTCTGAATTTATCAGGTCTGACACTCACCCGATTAACTCACAAGTCCTTTAAAATTGTCGGCAGTTTACCAAGACTTCTGACTGCTTATCCCGCGGGATGATCTTCCACTATGAAATTTCAGCGGGAGGAGAAATTTCGGGAAGAGTTTCTGCTTTAATCCTTGATTAAGCAGCTACATTATAAGAAACGTTGCCATTTATGGCTTGCGACAATGTTAAAGAGATTTATCGCGTTTCTCTGCATGCTTACAACGACCGCTACAAACCTGTCTATTCCGGTCGGCCCCAATAAATTAAAGAACTCAAGGAGTGAATTTTAAGCAAAAATAAGGCTGAATTTATAAATATTCTGAATTAAACCAATTATTTATTGTATTTGTTTCATATTTCCAACCATTTTTATATCTGAATTCATTGGACGGTTCGTCATAAACATAATCGTTTTTCCATTCATTAAAATTCTCTGCCAATTCTTTGATAGCATTGCATATAAAATAAGTTTCTTCATTTGTCATCACGGGGTGAATAGATAATCTTATCCAACCAGGCTTTGCCGATAATTCTCCTTTCATAACTCTTTCTTGCAACTGGTCGGATAACTCTCTCGAAAGTTCAAAAAGATAATGCCCATAGGTGCCTGCACAAACACAACCACCCCTTATCTGAATTCCAAATCTGTCGCTTAAAAGTCTGACTCCCAGATTATAATGTAAATCCTCTATATAAAAGGAAATTACTCCAAGTCTTTCAGTAACGCTACTGGCTAAAATATGCAGATTAGGAATATTACTGAGTTCACTAAAAATAATTTGCAACAATTCTTCTTCCCTCTCCATCATTTTCTTAACATCCATTTTTTCTTTTAGTAAAATGGCCAGAGCTGCTTTAATGGTTTGCAGGAATGCCGGAGTACCTCCATCTTCCCTTAGTTCAATGTCATCAAAGTAAATACGATCGCCCCAGGCATCGGTCCAGGTTACAGTACCACCTCCGGGAGCATCCGGAATACGGTTATGATATAAATTTCTGTCGAATACTAATATTCCGCTTGAACCGGGTCCGCCTAAAAATTTATGAGGTGAAAAATAAATAGCATCAAACTTTTCATCTGGCTTATCAGTTCGCATAAAAATATCAACATAAGGAGCTGAACATGCATAGTCAACGAAACAATAACCACCTATCTTATGCATATATACTGCTATTTCGCGACAGCAAGGCATTATTCCTGTAACATTCGAACAAGCAGTAACAGCAGCATATTTGGTTTTCCGCTCTTTATATTGCTCTGCTATCTTTTTAAAATGCTCAATACAAACCAAACCGTTTTCATCGGGAGGTACAACAACAACATCAGCAATGGTTTCCTGCCATGAAGTGTGATTGCTGTGATGCTCCATGTGGGTAACAAAAACTACAGGACGCTCAAGCTCAGGAATTTCAATTTTATCAATGAGATTGTCGGGCAAACGAAGACCCAAAATTCGTTGAAATTTATTGACTACCCTCGTCATCCCTGAACCATCCGACAACACAACATCGTCTTCCCCGGCATGAACATGTTCACGAATAATTTGTCTTGATTTTTGATATGCCAGTGTCATCATTGTACCCGTTGCTGAACTTTCGGTATGTGTGTTGGCAACAAAAGGCCCCATGCTTTCAGTAATAGTTTTTTCAATGGGTTTATATAATCTCCCACTGGCAGTCCAATCGGCATAAATCAGGTCTTTTTTACCATAAGGAGTTTTTATTTTATGCTTATACCCTATAACACTTTTTCTGAATGACTTGAAATACCTTTCGCTTTCAGAAATATTCTTATTTTTACTCATAAAAGTCTTAAAATTCTGACAGCAAAGATATTATTATTTGGTCTTGATTGATTTTAATCAGAGTTGATAAATATTAAGCTACACTATATTAACCCTTAATAACATTTATTCTAAAAGTTTTTAACCGGTGCAACCCTGCTTTTCTTTTGTTGTCTTTACTAAAAAAAAGCCATGAAAAAAAGTTTATTTTTAATCATTATCTTTGTTATTTCTATGATATTCAGTGTTTTAGGCCAGAACGATTCCATAAACACATTATTCAAGAAAGGTAAAACACGTTATAGCGCTTACTACAGCAACAATTTATGCATTTCTCAACTTACTCAGAACACGCATCTGAATTCGGGATTTTCATTTGGAATGATTGTCAACAGAAATAGTTTTGCAGGTATTTATCGGGCAAATTACCAGACATTGTTTTTCAGAAATATTATTGATAATACTGAAAAAGAACCATATATCAATGAATTTTCGCACCATGGGTTTGAATATGAATATGTTTTCCGTCCTCTGAGTTTAATTAATTTCGGGGCAGGAATCAAAGCTGGCAGAGGAAAACTGGTTCTTAATCCTCATCCTGAGCATTACTATTCTTTCAACCAAAAAGATAATTTTATCATTTTAAGTCCTCAGATATTTGCCGGAATTAATGTTACCAGGTGGATGAAATTTCGTTTAGGTTTCAGTTACAGATTAATTCAGGGAATTGAATCAGAGATTAAACCATGGGGTGGAGGAAATTCCGTTAACTTCCAAAGTCGGGATTTTAACAAACCTGAATTCTTATTTTCAATAGTTATTGGTGGTTTAAATGATAAGGCATTTTCGAAAAAGTAGCTTTTGTTTATCATATTTTTAAGTTAAAGCAGAATTTCGGTTCTGCTTTTTTTTATTTTTGATTTGAATGTAAAAATTTTTCTACCTTCGCAATACAATTTTTGCATTAAAATTTTAAAAAATGATAACATGAGTTGGTTTACATCTACCTTAAATTCTTCAATAGGCAAAAAATTAATCATGTCTCTGGCAGGTTTGTTTTTAGTTTCTTTCCTTGTGGTTCATTTAGGAATTAATCTGCTTGTTTTATTGGAAAACAATGCTTATTTCAACAAAGCTGCACATTTTATGGCCTCAAATAAATTAATTAAAGTATTTGAAGTTGCTTTATTTGCCGGCTTTATTTTACATATAGTTTATGGTTTAATTCTTCAGGTTCAAAACTGGCTTGCGCGCCCGGTACGCTATAAAGTAGAAAACCTGAACAATCAAACCTCTTACTTTTCAAAATACATGATTCATACAGCCATGATAATATTTATTTTCATAGTTATACATTTGGTTGATTTTTACTTTGAAGCTAAATTTTGGGGAGAACCTGCTATTGACCCTGCTTCGGGTGTACCTGATCTGGCCTCAATGGTTGAAGCTGAATTTAAACATGGCTGGGTAGTAATAATTTATGTAGCTAGTTTTATTTTTCTGGCTTTTCACCTGAATCATGCTTTTCAAAGTGCTTTTCAAACTCTTGGACTAAATCATAATAAATGGACACCTCTGATTAAATTTTTAGGTGTTTTATATTCTGTATTAGTACCATTAGGTTTTTCAATAATTGCCTTAATCATCTATTTTAGTTAAAAAATAATTACTCAGAAATATGTCAAAGTTAAATTCAAGGATTCCTGAAGGACCAGTCGAAAAAAAATGGAGTAATTTTAAAGCTCATCAAAATCTTGTAAACCCTGCCAATAAGCGTAGGCTTGATATAATCGTTGTTGGCACAGGCTTAGCTGGTGCTTCAGCATCTGCCAGCCTGGGAGAATTAGGTTTTAATGTTAAAACATTTTGTTTTCAAGACAGTCCAAGAAGAGCTCACAGTATAGCTGCCCAGGGTGGAATCAATGCTGCAAAAAACTATCCTAATGATGGCGATAGTGTTTTCAGATTGTTTTACGACACTATAAAAGGCGGTGATTATCGTGCCCGTGAAGCTAATGTTTACCGTCTGGCTGAGGTCAGTACAAACATTATTGATCAATGTGTTGCACAGGGTGTTCCTTTTGCCCGTGAATACAGTGGCATGCTTGATAATCGTTCCTTTGGTGGTGCACAGGTTTCCCGTACATTTTATGCTCGCGGACAAACGGGGCAGCAATTGTTGCTGGGTGCTTATGGTGCATTAAGCAAGGAAATTCATAAAGGTAGTGTTACCATGTACAACAGGCACGAAATGTTGGATGTGGTCATTGTTGATGGCAAAGCCAGAGGTATTATTGCAAGAAATCTGATTACCGGTGAAATTGAAAAACATTCTGCACATGCAGTTGTAATAGCCAGTGGCGGTTATGGTAATGTTTATTTTCTCAGCACAAATGCTATGGGAAGTAATGTAACAGCTGGCTGGAAGGCATATAAGAGAGGTGCATTTTTGGGTAACCCTTGCTACACTCAGATTCATCCTACATGCATTCCGGTTCATGGCGATTTTCAGTCGAAGCTTACTTTGATGAGCGAAAGCCTGAGAAATGATGGTAGAATTTGGGTGCCTAAAAATATAGAAGATGTCCATAAAATCAGGGAAGGAAGGCTATCACCAAACGAAATTTCAGAAGAAAACCGTGATTATTATCTTGAAAGACGCTATCCGGCTTTTGGAAATCTGGTTCCAAGAGATGTGGCTTCACGTGCGGCTAAAGAAAGATGTGATGCCGGATTTGGTGTTAACGAAACGGGTCTGGCAGTTTATCTCGACTTTTCTGATGCTATAAAACGCCTTGGAAAAAGCAAAATTGAAGAAAAATATGGCAATCTGTTTCAGATGTACTATAAAATTGTTGACCATGATCCATATAAAGTGCCAATGATGATTTACCCGGCTGTTCATTATACAATGGGTGGAGTTTGGGTTGATTACGAACTTCAGACTTCAGTACCCGGATTGTTTGCTATTGGAGAAGCCAATTTTTCTGATCATGGAGCAAACAGGCTAGGTGCATCGGCACTTATGCAGGGTTTGGCTGACGGATATTTTGTTTTGCCATATACCATTCAAAACTACCTTGCCGATCAAATCAGAACACCTCGCTTCTCAACCGATTTGCCTGAATTTATTGAAGCTGAAAGAAATGTAACTGAAAGTATAGACAAACTGTTAAGTATCAAAGGCAAAACATCAGTGGATAGTTTTCACAAACAGTTGGGTAAAATCATGTGGGAATATGTAGGTATGGCAAGAAATGAAAACGGACTTAAAAAAGCTATTTCGGAAATGCAAAATCTCAGAAAAGAGTTTTGGAGTGATGTTAAAATTCCCGGTGCTGCAAATGAAGTTAATCCGGAACTCGAAAAAGCAGGACGTGTTGCCGATTTCATTGAATTAGGTGAATTAATGGCTACAGATGCTTTACATAGAGAAGAATCATGTGGCGGGCATTTCAGGGAAGAATACCAGACTGAAGAAGGTGAGGCTTTAAGAAATGACAGAGATTTTACTTATGCAGCTGCATGGGAATTTAAAGGTGTTGACAATGAACCAGAATTACATAAGGAAAAACTCACTTTCGAAGCAGTCGAACTGAAACAAAGAAACTATAAATAAGAATAACAATTTTAAAAAAGAATAAAATGGATTTTAAATTAAAAATCTGGAGACAAAAAAATTCTGAATCAAAAGGAAAATTTGTTAATTATAATGTTTCAGGAATTACTTCCGACACTTCTTTTTTAGAAATGTTGGATATTTTGAATGAAGATTTAATACATAAAGGTGAAGAACCTGTTGTTTTTGACCACGATTGCCGTGAAGGAATATGTGGAATGTGCAGTCTTTATATCAATGGCCGGCCACATGGACCTGATGATGCTGTAACAACATGCCAGCTTCACATGCGTAAATTTAAAGATGGCGATACCATAATAGTAGAACCTTTCAGGGCCCGACCATTTCCTGTACTTAAAGATTTAATGATTGACCGATCTGCATTCGATAAAATCATTCAGGCTGGAGGTTATACTTCAGCAACAACAGGTGGAGTACCTGATGCCAACACCATACTTGTTGCAAAAGAAAATGCTGATTTGGCTATGGACGCTGCTGCCTGCATAGGTTGTGGAGCCTGTGTGGCAGCCTGTAAAAATGCTTCTGCCATGTTGTTTGTATCTGCCAAAGTATCACAAATGGCATTGTTGCCTCAGGGAAGACCAGAAGCAGTCAGAAGAGTACAGAGAATGGTTGCTAAAATGGATGAATTGGGATTTGGTAACTGCACCAATACAGGAGCTTGTGAAGCTGAATGTCCTAAAAGTATTTCCATTTCAAATATTGCCAGGCTCAACAGAGAATATTTTAACGCTAGCTTCATTGCCCAAAAAGAAATTGTCAGAGCCGAATCTGGTGCTTAATTTCTTTCTGTAAAAATATAAAAACTAAGCCTGATTAAATTTGCAAAACAAGGCTTTAATTTGACTTTAAAACTTCACAACCTTTAAAAACTTGCCATCATTCAATTGTATAAAATAAATCCCTTCAGATAATTCTCTCATGTCTAAGCGGAAATTACTGATATCATTTATTATCTCTTTTCTGACAATTTTACCATTTATATCCGATAAAGTAATATTAAAGTCTACTACTTTTTGATCGAAAACCAAATTCAAATAATCACTCACCGGATTCGGATATGCTAATAAGCTGGTAAAGTTGTTTTTACCATTAATTGAATTATTCCATGTAAATGTTACAATTATTGAGTCATTTCCGGAACAACCTTTCGATAAAACATTTACCCAAAACATAGTTGGATTATTTAATCCGATTATTGTAGAGTCAAGTTTAATTGTTTGATTTGTATCTCCATTCGACCAGATATATTTGTCAAATCCGTTTCCAGCATTTAAAGTTATTGATTGATTGTGTAAGAGTGTTGTATCATTACCAAGTTTTACAATAGGATTTGCCCTTACAATAACTTGTTGGTATGCAGTATCAGAACAATTATTTTCTGTTCGGGTTATTAATCTAATATTATAATCGCCTGATTTTGAATAATTTAATGATGGCTCTTTCAAAATAGAGGAATTACCATCACCAAATGCCCATTGATAATTTAACTTATCGCTACCAGAAGAATTATTTTCGAATTTAAATAAATTCCCAAACAAGCACTGATTGGTATCATCAACTATGAATGAAGCCGTGGGCATAGGGTAAATATATACTGTTTTATAGGTAGTATCGGTACACCCATTTGAGGACGTAACAATATGTGTAATTTTGAAAGATTTTGTTATTTTATAGGTATGAGTAATATCTTTCTGTGAACTGGTTTTACCATCACCCAAATTCCAGTAATAGTTTGTAATCGTTCCGGTTGAAGTTTTAGAATTATCATTTAATTGAAATACATGGTTTTTAAAACATAAAGCAGTATCATTAACTGCAATTCCAGCAACCGGTTGAGGTACAACTTCGATTTTTCTTGAAAGAGTATCGCTACAACCATTGTCGGAAATTACTTTAAGATTTATATTAAATTTCCCGGTTTTTAAGTAACTATGCTTTGGACTTTTAAATGAACTGGTATCTCCGTCTCCAAAGTTCCAGATATATTGAGATATCTTTCCAGAGCTTACTGAAGAATGATTGTCCATAATAAAAATATTACTTCTTAAACACTGCGTGCTAACTCCAGCAGTAAAATAGGCATATGGATTTGGATTTATATATACTGACTTTTGAAAGGTATCTTTACATCCTGCATTGGAAGTTGTAATTAATTTTACTTTAAAATTTCCTTCACTTGAATAAATATAGGAAGGGTTGGTGCTTGTTGAGTAATTAAAATCACCAAAATCCCAATGATTTGAAAAACTTCCTTTATTTATAGATGTACTGTTAGTAAAAACAAAATTATTATCTTTTATACATTGAGTGCTGTCATTCACTAAAAATGATGTTTGAGGATGTGGATTGACATAAACTTTTCGTGAAATACTGTCTTTACATCCATAATTTGATGTAGTAACCAATTTAACTGTATATGTGTCTTCAGCAGAGTATTTAATGGTAGGGGTTAATAATGTACTGAAGGTATTATTACCAAAATTCCACCAATTTGTAAAAGAACCACTAGAAATTGACGTAATATTATTAAAATGAACTGAATTTGTTCTCAGACATTGATTACTGTCGTTAATTGAAAAAGCCGTAACAGGAACCGGTCTGACATATACTTTTTTAATCAGACTATCTTTACACCCAAATCCGGAAGTAATAACAAGCTTAACGTTATAGATTCCTGAAGTTAAATAAATCTTTGAAGGTGATGAATTTGAGGCACCTGTCATATCTCCGAAATACCATGTATTAGAGAATGTTCCTGATGCAATAGATGAACTATTTGAGAATGAAAAGTTATTTAAATTTGTACACTGGTCGCTGTCATTAATTGTAAAACCAGTTACAGGATTTGGATATATAATAACTTTTTTAGTGATGCTATCTTTACATCCGAAATTTGATGTGGCGATATATTTAACCGTGAAAGTGCCTGTTGAGCTATAGGTTTTATTGGGAGATAATGATGTTGAAGTAGTATTATCTCCAAAATTCCAATAATTTGTAAAAGTTCCTGCGCTAATAGATGTATTATTATCAAATTTAAAATTGTTGGTTTTAAAACAATCAAATGTATCATTTTTAATAACTAAAGCTGCTGCAGGATGAACATTGACATGAACAGTTTTTGATATGCTATCAATACAACCCGTATTTGTAGTAGTAATCAGTTTAACAACAAACGTTCCTGCATTACTATATGTATGATTTGGATTTGATGACGTAGAGGTAGTATTATCACTAAACTTCCAAAAATTAGTAAATGTACCTGAACTAAAGCTAGTTTGATTTGTAAAACTAAACGAATTTCCTTTCAAACAAATTGAGGTATCGTTAATAGCGAAATTTGTAGTCTGATTTGGTTTTAAATATACATATTTGGAAATGCTGTCGGGACACCCATAGGCTGAAGTTACAATTAGCTTAACAGGATAGGTATTCAAGGTCTGATATGAATGCGATGGAGATGTAGTGCTTGAAGTCATGTTATCCCCGAAATTCCATTTACTGGTATATGTTCCCGATAAAATCGAAGATGTATTTGAAAATACAAACTTATTACCTTTCAGACACTGAAAAGTGTCATTAATATTAAAATTTGCAACAGGCACCGGATAGAAAACAAAGTTACTGATTGTAACTGTATCGTTGGGAAGATAATAATCGTTGTACTGTCCATTGAAATAAGAAGGAAAAACCTTAATTGAATAGGAATTGCCTCTGATGAATTTATAGGTTCCAAGAGTAATAACTGCACTGTTTCCAGTGGTCAGGCTTCCTGCCCATACATAATAAGGTTGGGTAACACCATTGACTGTCCATCTGATTGTATCACTTGTCAGTGTTGTTGTTCCGTAGTTTCTGAGTGAAACTTTAATTGTTTGAAAAGTATCACAAAATGGTGCTGATGGGCTGATTATAGCAGATATACCTGCATCATATTGAAAATTAGTATAAATCTTTCTGTCTCCTGCTGGATTCTGGTTTGTAGAAGGATATGATTTACCGGCAATATTTATTTGATTAGCAGCAATATAGGCATCAACTGAGTTGAAAAGCACAGCAGAACCAGGAATGTCATAAGTAACCCATATATAACTGTTTCCTGTTGGCAAACTAAAATTTAAACTACTGAAATCAACCGTACCAGACGATAATGTTTTTGTTGTTCCTATTTGATTTGCATTTGAAAATGTAGTGGTGGTGGTATGGTATAATTTAACATTTGAAACATCATTGTTACTAGTATTGTTAGCTGTTATTTTAATTTGATTCAAGGGTAAAGTGCCTGCAGTACCAATAACATTCAAGTCGATTCGAAGTACCGGATTATCAATTGAATAACGAAATACTATATCGGTGGAGGGTTGAACAAAACTTATTGTATTAAGTTTTTTAAGTGGTGCAGTTATACGTATTTTACCAGGTGGGGATGTTGTAAGTGGTGTTACAGTTCGGGTAGTACCAGCAGAATCCCACTTAACCTGTGTGCATTTGGCATCCAAATAATCGTTAATTGTTGCATTAAAATTAACGTCAAATGTTAACCAAAAATATACTGTACCTGTATCTAGTGTCTGACTACCTGAAATTGTGAAAGCTGTACTTGGTTTTGTTGAAGTACTGTCAAAAAGTTTATTGGTGTTAAATGTATCAACTCTCCCAGTGTAATATACTTTAGCAGTTCCAGTAATATTGGAAAAATTGAATGTACCAGCAGTATCAAAACTAAATTGAGTTATTTTTGCATTGGCAACTGTTCCTGAAGTATTTACTTTTACACCAATAATCCTTTTATTTTTAGTTCCGGCTGGAGTTGAATTAGTGTCAGGTTGAATTACCATTACTGAAGACACTCTTGAGGGTTGCCCAACAGTATAATACATAAAAATTCTTCCAATTTGACCAGATGATGAATCTGCTTCTCCCCAATAACTTGGTGCTGCTCCACTTTCAATGCTTCCCTGATAACCAAACCTATTAAGATTTACATTTAAACCATTAATAGTTGAAGTAACTATCTGCGTTGCTGCATATGAATTACATATTCCGGTTACTGTTCCCAAAATACCAATCTGATCTCCTTTTTTTACTGAAATATTTACTGATAATACTGAGTTATTCGTGCCTGCTGATAAATAGGCTAAGGTGCTAAATGATGTTGACTGTGATGAATAAGCAACGGGAAAAGAAGCACTACACTTCATGACATGAATATATTGTAATCCGGTTCCAGCATCAGGTGCAACTCTTAATCCTGTCATTGTAAAATCACATGGGGCCTTAAACCAATATCCCCTTGTATAAATTCCTGAATAAACAGAGGAGTGTGCAGGCAATGACATCATTGTTTGTGAATGAACAAGATTTACTGAAATTACAAAAACAGCAATAAACAGCAAACTGAAAGTAAAAATTCTTCTCATAAATGTTTATTTTAATTAGTATAACCCTAATTTTAACAATCTCAAATATACGGGTTATTTAATTAATAATAACAGGAATATTTTATAAAACTTTTACTTCATCATTTCAATAATATTCCCTTCAAGGTCGGAATACTGTTTTATGCATGCAGCAGTGAGGCACGAATGAACTGGTAAAATACACATTATATCACCAACCTTTAATTTACCCTTAAAATTTTCAGCAAAATGCACTATTCCATGCTCCTGACTTAAGGAAACAAGGTTTAATCCATTTACTGGTTCACCCCACTTTTTGCCGTCCGGTAAGCAAACCAATCCGTATGTTTTTCTTTTATCGGGCATTTCAACAAATTCTTTCGACAAATGAACTGCTCCTGCCTGGATAACCAATTCATTACGTTCAGGATAAACAGCCACAATCGGGGCAGCCAGAGCAACAGCAATTTGCTCAGCCTTGCAAACACCCAGATTTTTCTGCATGACATCATAAAAAACGAAATTTCCTGGGCTGATGATGTCAAGATCATCAAAATGCTCAGTAAGTGAGCACGAAGGTGTATCTCCCAACGAAACTTTTATCTCTGGGTAAATGGTTGAAAACATAATTTTTAAACCATTCAACTGTTCTGCTGCATTTTTATGTATTTTTAAAATATCATCTTTCGATTTTGCCTGATAAGTATTTCCCGGATGACAATGAAATCCTTTAAATTGAAGCTTGCTCCCATTTGCTTCAAAAATAATGTCTTCAAAAACATCAAATTCTTTGAAAGGAATTCCGCTTCTACGGTAACCATTATCCATTTCAATAAAAAAACCAATTGGTTTCTTTATTTCATTTTTTATTAACTCAATTACTTGCTGGGCAGAAACCAATATATTTATTTTACATTTTTCTGATAATTCATTCAGGCGTTTTGTATCGTGAATGTTAACCGGAAAAGCAATGGTGATTTCTTCCCAACCTGCTGATGCAAAATACTCAGCCATGGCAACTGACGATACTGTAATTGAAGTAACTCCAAAATCTCTGAACCAGTTACCAACTTCCAGCGATTGATGTGTTTTAAAATGTGGTCTGAATTCAGCATCCGACTTTTTGACCTTGAAAGCCATTCCGGAAATATTTTCCAGACATTTTGTTTTATCAATTAATAAAGCAGGTAAACGATATTGCATTATTTTATTTTAAGTCCTTTAACTGATTCAATAATAATTTTTTCTCCAAAATAATCATCTTCAAAATAATCCGATAAATAGTGAATCTTTAAACCTGGTTGATAAGCATCAAAGGTATTATTTCCTGTCCAATAAAGCATTTTACCTTCCTTTTTCAATAAATGGGAAAACATAAGGTAAAAGTCCGGAAAGCGGGTAACAGCACGTCCTGTAACTATATCATAATGATTTTTCAGATTTTCAGCTCTGCTGTGTATAATATTTATATTAGCCAAATTGAGTTCTTTGGCGATTGCTTCAACTGCCTTTAATTTTTTTAAAATACTATCACAAAGGAAAAACTCTGTCTCAGGATAATAAATAGCCAATGGTATAGCCGGAAGGCCTCCTCCGGTGCCAATATCAATTATTTTCTGACCCGGAGCAAAGTTGCTGAGCTTCACAACTGCCAGTGAATGTATGAGGTGGTGTACAACAAAATTATCAATGTCTTTGCGCGAAACGAGATTAATTTTTTGATTCCATTCCTTAAAGAAACCGATAAATTCATCAAATTTGCTAATTTTTTCTTCATCCTCCAGGGGAAAATATTTGATTAGTATTTTTACTTCTTCGTCTTTCAATTACCAACTGATTATTTTGGAAAATTTTGCATTCAGACTCATTAAAGGAACATATAAAACATTATATATCAGTTCAAGAACAGGCATAAACCAAATTAAACGAATCATTCCAAACTTCCTGAGTGATAATCCTGAAACAATAGTCGAACTGACAAAGCGAAGAGCAAAAATACCCCAAACATATAAAGAAAGAGGACTAATTACTACATTTAGAGCAAATAAGGCCATAAAAATAAAATATGAAAACCAAATTCCTCCAAGCCACCATTTATGTGATTTTTTATATTCTTTACCTGCCTTTAAATGCCTTCTTTTTTGTCGGACCCAGCGTTTGAAAGTTTGCGGAGGAGCCGACATCATAAAGCTGTCTTTATGAATTTCGATGCTTGTGTTGCGAGAAGAAGCATTTTTATTCACAAATAAATCATCATCACCATAGGGTAAATGCAAATGACCATTAAAAGCATGCTTAAAGAACAGACTTTTGGTGTAAAGTAAATTGCGACCTACACCCATATATGGCATTCCTGCCAAAGAAAATGATAAATACTGCAATGCGGTATTGTATGTATCGTATTGTACAATTAAGTTTAAAAGGCCTTTTTGTTTTGAGTATGGTGAGAATCCGGTGACAATTTCCTTATCACCCTTCAAGCCTCTGACCATCAGCTTAATCCAGTTGTCGGATACCGGACTGCAATCGGCATCTGTAAACAACAATAATTCGTTTTTAGCTTTTTTAATTCCTAACGATAACGCAAGTTTTTTCCCTTGTCGCTCATTCACATCATGACCAATATAAACAATTTCAAGCTGATGATAATGCTTTTTTAGTGCTTTTAAAACATCTGTTGATTCGTCTTTTGATTGATCATCAACAACAATTACTTCAAAATCAGGGTATGATTGAGAAAGTATTTTTGGAAGATTGTTATATAGATTTTCTGCTTCATTTTTAGCAACAATAATGACAGAAACAGGCCTCAGTTCATAATCTGCCGGTAGATTATCGTCTTTTCTGCGAAAAGCAAGTCTTCCGAAAAGTATCCAGATAAATACCAATTGAATCAATAGCACAAATGCAAAAAGAAGTAAATACGGATTATTTATAAATTCTGTCATCAAAAAATAGTCAGCTTGCTGTTAAAGTCAATTCTTTTCCGGCAGCAAATTTCAAAAACTATTGGAATAATGCTGATAAAATTTAAAACAATTTACTGACATTTGCGAAGTTTTTGAAAATGAATTAAATAAATAATTTGACACTTTAATGAATTTCAGGATTATTGATAAAGATACAAAATCCAATGCTAGAACAGGGGAAATAATAACAGAAAGAGGTTCAATAAAAACCCCTGTTTTTATGCCTGTTGGCACTCTTGCTAATGTTAAAGCTGTCCACATCAGAGAGTTAAAAAATGATCTTGACTTCAATGTTATATTAGGAAATTCTTATCATTTATATCTTCGTCCTGGTCTCAATGTTATAGAAAAATCAGGAGGTTTACATTTTTTTAATGGATGGGACAGGCATATTTTAACTGATAGTGGTGGCTATCAGGTATATTCTCTGGCACGAAATCGCAAAATATCGGAAGAAGGTGTACGCTTTCAGTCTCACATAGATGGCAGTTATCACTTTATCAGTCCTGAAAAAGCAATAGATATTCAAAGATGCATCGGAGCCGACTTCATAATGGCTTTTGACGAATGTACTCCATACCCTGCCGAAAATAAATACGCAAGCCAATCAATGGAATTAACTCATCGTTGGTTAAAACGTTGTATTAGCCGATTTAGTGAAACTTCAGCCATGTATTCCCATCAGCAAGCACTTTTACCTATCGTTCAGGGCAGCACATTTTCAGACCTTCGCAGGCAATCTGCTTTATTTGTAGCTGAGTGTAACTGCCCTGCAAATGCAATTGGAGGACTCTCGGTTGGCGAACCTACAGAAATAATGCTCGACATGACTGAACTGGTCTGTAACATTTTACCTCACGAAAAACCACGATACCTGATGGGTGTCGGAAAACCTGAGGATATACTTGATGCTGTCGAAAGAGGGGTTGATATGTTTGATTGTGTTATTCCAACCAGAAATGCTCGACATGGTTTATTATATACTTTTGAAGGAATTATCAATATAAAAAACGAAAAATGGAAATTCGACAACACTCCTATTAATGCCAACCCATTAAGTTTTGCAGATCTTCATTACTCAAAAAGCTTTATCAGGCACTTATTTATTTCCAATGAAATTCTTGGCTTGCAAATAGCAACTGTTAATAATCTAGCATTTTATGCTGAATTAATGAAACAAATCAGATTTCATATTGAAGCCGGGGATTTCAAACAATGGAAACAATTGTTAAAAGAAAAAATCAGTTTAAAACAGTAATATGCTTAGCAAAATTGATAAATACATTATTCGTAAATTTATAGTTACCTTTATTTTCATCATCATTATTTTTATAATGATTGCCATTGTATTCGATTTTGCTGAAAAAATTGACGACTTCATACATAAACAAGCTCCTTTGAAAAAAATAATTTTTGAATATTATTTTAATTTTATCCCCTATTTTATCAATCTTTTCAGTCCTCTTTTTGTATTTATTTCAGCTGTATTTTTTACTTCCCGTATGGCTTACAACACCGAGTTTATTGCTATGCTATCGGCTGGAAAAAATTATTATTACCTGTTGAAACCATATTTTATGGTAGCTGCAGTTTTAGCCGGATTTTCATGGACTCTGAATAATTATATTATCCCCAAAAGCAATATTAAACTAATGAATTTTGAGGATTTATATGTTAAAAAACCATACAGTGAAAGCAGGAGTATGTTTCACAGGCAAATAAAACCTGATACATATATTTTTCTAAGAAGTTTTAATGAAAACGATAGTAGCGGCAGCCGCTTTACATTAGAAGAATTCAATGGCGTAAAACTGACCTATAAGCTAATGGCTCAACAGATTAAATGGATTGACAGTACTAAAAGCTGGATAGCCACACGATATACTATCCGAACCATAGACGATTTAAAAGAAACACTGAAATCAGGTGATACTATCAATCTGAAAATTAATTTAAGCCCAGCTGATTTTGCAAAAAATTCGGCTGATGTGCAAATAATGAATCGTACTGAACTGATTCATTTCATTTCCAGAGAAAAACAAAGAGGCGACAACCTGGTTACATTTTTTGAATTAGAGCATTATAAACGAACTTCATTGCCCTTTTCGACCTTTATACTTGTACTGATTGCATTTTCTTTGTCGTCACGAAGATTGCGTGGCGGCACAGGCTTGCACCTTGGTTTGGGCATTTTGATAGCATTCAGTTATATCTTTTTTATGCAAATTACCAGTGTGTTTTCTACCAGAGGCAATCTTAACCCGCTGCTCTCTGTTTGGATTCCAAATATGATTTTTACAATTATTGGTGTTTTTCTTGTTTTAAAAGCTCCTAAGTAGTTTTTTAGAAGATTTCTAATTCTTTTTTAATATTTTTTTGCACAATAGAACAAAATAATACTTTTGGGCTTTATTTAAAAGTCGAAAATTATAACACAAACAGCAAAGTACATGAATGAAATATTCGAACCGTTAAAAAATTATGAACAAAGCCGCAAGGCAATCGGTTATGTTTCCCGTAAAGAAGCAACTCAGGCCGATTACGACAGAATTGGTTTTATGTCGGGGCTGGAAGTTCATCAACAGCTTAAAACAAAAAGTAAATTGTTTTGTCGCTGTCCGGCAGGCAAATACCACGAAAATGACGATTTTGATGCAGAATTGATACGCCACATGAGGCCAACTCTAAGTGAATTAGGTGAGTATGATGGTACTGCTTTGATGGAATTTAAAACCAGAAAAAATATTATTTACCGTATTAAAAATGAAACAGCCTGTACTTATGAGGTTGACGATACACCACCTTTTCCTCTCGACCGTGAAGCACTTCGATATGCATTAGAAATTTCAGTACTCAGCAAACTGAATATTGTCGGTGAGGTTCATATTACCAGAAAACAATACCTCGATGGTTCTATTCCTACCGGTTTTCAACGAACAGCAATTCTGGGTGTTGAAGGCGAAATTCAGCTGAAAAAGAAAAAAATCAGACTGATTCAGCTTAGCCTTGAAGAAGATTCATGTCGAGAAATATCAGATATCGGACACTGGCGTATTTATAAAACCGACAGGTTAGGTATGCCGCTTATCGAAACTGTTACTTATCCTGACTTTAAAAATCCTGATGAAGTTAAGGAAGGAGCTGATTATATCAGATTTCTCAACCGAAGCACAGGAAAAGCACGTACAGGAATTGGCTCAACACGTGCCGATGTAAATGTAAGCTGCAAAGGTGGAACGAGGGTTGAAATTAAAGGCGTTGCTCATACCAAATGGATGCCTGAATTAACTCACATTGAATCATTCAGACAATATGCTTTATTGCATATTAAAGAGCTTTTACTTAAAAAAGTTGATAAACCCGAAATCTGGAAAATAGAGCACCAGCGAATAAATACTTCTGATTTTAAATTCAGCTATGAGCCTTTAAGAAATGCAAAAACAGATAATCTTCCTATTGTTGCTATTAAATTACCTGGTTTTAAAGGCATTCTATCTCATTTTACTCAGCCCGGAAAATGCTTTGCTTCTGAAATCAGCGACCGGTTAAGAGTCATTGCTTGCATAGAAAAACCTAATATGATACATTCTGAAATGCTTGAAAAAGTAATTACCGACCAAAATTATCAAAAGATTTCAGATTTACTCAATATAGGTGAAAACGATGCATGGCTTGTGATTTGGGGTTTTGAAGACGATATTCCTACTGCACTGGAAACTGTTGAAGAAAGATGTCAGATGGCCTTTGAAAGAGTGCCAAACGAAACACGTAAGTCTTATCCTGATGGTACTACTATGTTTGAACGTGTGTTACCGGGTGCCGACAGAATGTATCCCGACACTGATTCGTCTCCTATACCGCTGGAAAATGATATTATCGAAGAGCTAAGAAAAAATATTCCGATTGACATTTGCGACAGAATTCATCAATTGCAAAAATGGAATATTCCTGACGATACTTTTACATTTATTCTTAAACGTAATTTAGTACCTCTCATTGAGAAAATCAATAAAGATCTTGGTATTTCTCCCCGATTCAGTGGAATATTTTTCGGCCATTATGTTAAACATGCCGAAAACAATCTGGATTCTTCAGACGAGTTTACTTATGAAAAAATTTACGACCTGTTTAAATTTCTGAAAGAAAGAAAACTTGATATGGCCATTGCACGTAAAATGTTGCCTGAGTTTTATCAGCATCCAAAATTAGATTTTGATTCTGTATTGACCTACATCAAATACAAAAAAATTGATAAAACTACAATTATCGAAAAAGTTCCCTATCTGATTGACAAATTTTCAAAAACAGGCAAATCAAAAAGAGAAGGAGCTTCATTCAGATGGATTATGGGACAACTTAGCAAACAGGCATTGGGAAATATGAGCCTTTCGGAATTGAAAGACATTATTGTCAACAACTAAAAAATTACAAAATGAGTGAAGATATATTTCAGGGATATAAAGGTAAAGCATTAGAAGTTTTACAAAAATTTAATGCTAGAGTATGGGCGGCAGTTGATATTGAGTCAACAAGAGGTGTGTTTAAAGGTACAATATTGCCTCGTGCCGAAAATACCGATGACGAGCATATTGTGTTAAAAATCATTACCGGTTACAACATAGGAATAGATATTAAAACTATTACCAATATAATAGAAACGGGTTATAAAAAAGCTGTTTATCAAATACCACTTAAAGAGTTCCCTTACAGTAAAGAAAAACGTAATGTAAAACTTTTTGGAACAGGAGGTACTATCGCATCAAGGCTCGATTACCGAACAGGTGCAGTAATACCGGCATTTACACCCGGTGAGTTGTATGGTGCAGTTCCCGAATTAGCTGACATTTGCAATCTGACAACCGAAAAATTGTTTGCAGTTTTCAGTGAAAATATGGGTCCTGATCAGTATAAAAAATTAGCCGTAGCTATCGGTAATGAAATTGAAAAAGGTATAGATGGTATAATTATCGGTCATGGAACCGATACATTACATTATACAGCTGCTGCTTTGTCGTTTATGGTTCAAAACACTCCTATTCCTATTGTACTGGTCGGAAGCCAGCGTTCGAGCGACAGACCATCTTCCGATGCTGCATTGAACCTGATGCATGCTGCCACTGCTGCTGCTCACGGAGATATTGCTGAAGTGATGGTCAATATGTTTGGCCCAACCAGCGATGAATATGGCTTTTTACATCGTGGTACCCGAGTACGTAAAATGCACTCCAGCTACAGGTCAACTTTTAGAACTATTGGCGACACACCATTGGCAACAGTTAACCGTCAGGGTGTTTTCCCCATAAAACAAGATTATAAACCAAGACGTAAAGATAAGAATGTTAAAATTGCACCCTTCTTTGAAGAGCGGATAACCATGATTTACTACTATACCAATATGAACCCTGATATTATTGATAGTCTGGTTGATATGGGTTATAAAGGTATAATCATTATCGGAACAGGATTAGGCCATGTCAACAAGCCACTGTATCCTGCCATCGAAAGAGCAACCAAAAAAGGTGTAGCCATTTATATGACTGTTCAGACATTGTGGGGTTATGTACACATGTTTGTATATGATACCGGACGCGACCTAATGGCAAAAGGAGTAATTCCTCTTGAAAATATGATTCCTGAAACAGCTTATATCAAGCTAGGTTGGGCATTAGGCCAAACCAGTGACCTGCAAAAAGTTAGAGAAATAATGCTGACGCCTGTTTGCGATGATATTACTCCGCGTGAACCTTATAATGGTTATCTGATTTATCAGGGTGGAGTTCCCGAGGTGGAAGATTTTATACGCAAATTCAGAAAATAAAACTCAGCAACTGGTTTTCAGGTCTTTTGTTTCTTTTTTTCTGCAGCAGGAAACAACACATTATTAAGAATTAACCGATATCCCGGGCTGTTGGGATATAAATTAAGATCTGTAGGAGGGTCATATACAAAATGCTGATAGTCTTCGGGGTCGTGACCACCAAAAAATGTCCACATTCCTTTGCCGTATTCACCATGAATATATCTTGCCTGATTTAATGATTTGTTTTCTCCCATAATCAGAACCTCAGATTTAATGTATTGTTTACGAAAAGCTGTTGATTGACCCATAAAACCATTAATGATTTTTGTGTGATTCTGGCATAACAAAGAAGGAATTAAATCCCATTTGGCTGAAAAATCAAACAGCGTGAATAAATCAATGTTTTCTGAAATATTACGCTGATCTTCGGTAGCATCTATGCTTGAATGCTCATACACATATGGACTTTTAACTAGAGTAAAATTCTGAAAAGCTAAAGTGTTGCTAAAATTTAATTTTTCATCTGCATTGGGGTCCATCGGGTCACCATCAAATTCCTGAGTACAAATGTCAACTCCATCGGCTGCAAGTGCTATATCATAAGTATCGGCAGCTGCACACATGGCAAATAAGTAGCCTCCGGCCATCACAAATTCTTTGATTTTCTTAGCCACAACAAGTTTTAACTGAGAGATTTTTGAATACCCCCATCGTGATGCAATCTCTTTGTTTTCGCGTTGTTCTTCTTTATACCATGCCTGATCGTGATATCCCATATAAAATTTTCCTGCCTGACCAGTAAAATCTTCATGGTGTAAATGCAACCAATCGTATAAATAAAGTTCGTTTTGAAGAACTTCTTCATCATAAATAATAGTATATGGAATTTCGGCATAAGTAAGTACCAAAGTTACTGCATCATCCCATGGTTGCTTGGTTTTAGGCGAATAAACAGCTATTTTAGGTGCTTTTTCAAGCTTAACTGTTTCCATATTGACTTCCGGATTGGCAATCTCACTGATAATTTTTGTATATTGAGCATCTGAAATAACTTCATAGCTTACCCCTCTTATACGGCATTCTTCTTCTGCAAGTTTACTGTAAGGAAAAACGAAACTACCGCCACGGTAGTTCAGAAGCCATTCAGCAACCAAATTGGCAGAAATGACCCAATATGTTATCCCGTATGCTTTCAGATGGTTTTTCTGACTATTATCCATGGGTAACAAAATATGAACTGCCCGACTTTGAAAACTTACAAGAACAAATACAATCAATAACAACAATATGGTTTTTATCTTCATTTTCATTTTTTTGCTTTTTTTGAACAAATCTTTTGCCATTGATGCTAAATCAACAAGCACTAACTTGAAGCTACTTTCTTTTAACAATTAAAGAATCAGAAACAATTTAACAAATTCGTAATAAAATATTTAATTTTGACCTTTCAAAGATTTAACAAAATAATGCCATGAAACCATTTATTTTATTCGTTTTTGTATCACTGATAGTGATTTTTACAAGCTGTAAAAAGAAAACTCAGGAAGAATCTGTAACAGACAATAATTCTAAAGACTCTATTGACTTTGTAAATGCAAATGGAAAATTAAGTCCTGAAATACTCTGGAAATTCGGAAGAATAAATCCTGAAATTCAGCTTTCACCAGATAAAAAAATGTTTATTTATGAAATGACAAAGTATAATCTGGAAACCAATAGTGGCAATACTGACATTTTTATTCAGTCGGCCGATGGAGGTGAAACTAAAAACATCAGTAATACACCTGATATTAAGGAATTTAATTCTGTTTGGCGGCCTGACGGTAAAAAAATAGGATTTTTAGCCCCTGATGACAGCAGTTGTATGCAAGTATGGGAAATGAACCCTGATGGCAGCAACAAAACTCAAATCAGTAAAATTGAAGGTGGAATAAATGGGTTTAAATATGCTCCCGACATGAAACATGTTTTGTTTATTAAAGATGTTAAACTGGATAAAACACCTGCTGAATTATATCCTGATCTGCCACTGGCTGATGTCAGAATAATTGATGATATGATGTATCGCCACTGGAATGCATGGCACGACTTCGCTTACAGTCATATTTTTATTGCCTCTTACACAGATGGTAAAATTTCTGACGAAAAAGACATTATGGAAAATGAAAGATTTGACAGTCCGATGAATCCCTATGGTGGATTAGAGCAAATTAGCTGGAGTAATGACGGTAAACTTATTGCTTATGTTTGTAAAAAACTGACCGGTAAAGCTTACACATTAAGCACTAATTCCGAAATTTATATTTACAATTCTGATGATAAATCAACCATTAATATTTCAGAACCTGGTTTTGACGGATATGATTATGACCCTGTGTTCAGCCCAGATGATTCCAAAATAGCATGGAAGAGCATGGAGGAAGATGGTTTTGAGTCTGATAAAGAAAGAATTATTGTTTACTCATTTGCCGATAAAAAAGTTACAGATTATTCTGCTGATTTTGATCAGAGTTCAGGTAATTTCAAATTTAATTCTGATGGCAGTCAATTGTTTTTTATCAGCGGAGTTAAGGCAACGCATCAGATTTACCGGCTTGAATTTGAAAGTAAACAAATTCATCAGATAACAAATGGCGACCATGACTATCAGGCATTTGAAATAGCAGGTGAAAATTTAATTGCTACCAAAATGGCACTCAGTCATCCGACTGAAATTTTTAAAGTAAGCATTGCCAAAGGTGAAGAAACACAGATTGGTTTTACCAATCAATGGATATTTGACAAAATTAAGATGGGAAAAGTTGTAAAACGTTGGATTACCACTACCGATAACAAGCAAATGCTTACATGGGTTATTCTTCCTCCTGATTTTGATTCCACAAAACAATATCCTGCCTTGCTGTATTGTCAGGGAGGACCACAAAGCGCTGTCAGTCAGTTTTTTAGCTTCAGATGGAATTTACAAATTATGGCTGCTCATGGATATGTGGTAGTAGCTCCAAACAGAAGAGGTTTGCCTTCTTTCGGTGAAGAGTGGAACGACCAGATCAGTGGCGATTATGGCGGACAAAATATGAAAGACTATTTATCAGCCATTGACAATGTTGCGACCGAACCCTGGGTTAATAAAGACCGTCTGGGTGCAATAGGAGCAAGCTATGGTGGATTTTCAGTGTTTTATCTGGCAGGAAATCATAACAATCGTTTTAAAGCATTTATTGCACATTGTGGTATGTTCAACCTCGAAAGTCAGTATGCTTCAACTGAAGAGTATTTCTTCGTTAATAAAGACCTTGAAGGTCCTTATTGGGAAAAAACCAACAGTTTTAAATTTTCACCTCATCTGTATGTGAAAAACTGGAATACTCCAATATTAATAACAACAGGTGAATATGATTTCCGAATTCCTTATACCGAAAGTCTTCAGGCATTCAATACTGCCCAAATGTTAGGAGTACCAAGTAAATTGCTTGTTTTCCCGAATGAAACTCATTTTATATTGAAACCTCAGAATTCGGTTTTATGGCAAAGAGAATTTTTTGCATGGCTAGATAAATATCTGAAAAAATAATATCAAACGAAGTTTTTACCTGCTAATAAAATGCTAGTGCAGAAATTGCTGAAAAACAAAGCATTATTTCGCCTGCTGTTTTGGATATGGTTGATTGCTGTTTTTATTTTTTCTTCTATTCCCAATCTGGATGTACCTGATAAAGAAATAGCCAATTTAATCCGTAGCGACTATCTGATTCATTTTTTTCAATATCTGATATTGGGATTTTTTTTCGTCATTTGGCAACAAATCAAAATTAAGGATTATAAAAATTTACTAATTGGAATTATAGCAGGATTTATTATCGGTTCGGTTGACGAGTTTCATCAGGTTTTTATTCCGGGCAGGGCTTTCAATTTCATTGACCTGTTTCTGAATATTTCAGGTTTTATCGTTGGTTTATTTATATCAGCATACATATTGTTAATAATTTTTCGTTCTATAAAAGCATAATTATCTGCTATCTTTGAAAAATTTTAACAAATGGCTTATAAATATACAGCTTTTAATAGTCTGTCTTCAGTAAAGCAAAACCTTTTAAATCAGGCAGCTGAAATTATTAACAATTGTTACAATATTTATTCAAACTATAGTGTAGCTGCAGCACTAATCACTAAATCTGGAAAAATTTACCGCTCCTGTAATTTTGAAAATGCTTCTTATGGATTAAGTATTTGTGCTGAACCGGGAGTTCTTCAGTCAGCCTTCAGTATGGGCGATTGTCTTATTGAATGTATTGCAGTAATTGGAGGATTTGCTGACCATTCATCAGGTGAGCCACCCATGCCATGTGGCAGGTGCCGGCAACTGATTTCGGAAGCTTCCTTTATCTCTGGAAAAAACATTGATATTGTAGCATCGAACCTCGATTTTTCGACAATAATCGAAACTAATATTGAATACCTTTTACCTGCTCCGTTTAATCTTAAAAACCTTCAGATGGTAGATAAAATAGAAAGTTATAAACTCAAATGTAAAAACTATGAACTATAAACAAAACAAAGTGTTTTTTTATAATAAAATAAGCTTTACACTATTCATTTTTTTTGTCTTTTATTCTCTTTTCTTTTTAAGTTCGTGTCTTACCTGCGATAAAAAAGAATATGTATTTGAATTTACCGGAAAAGGAAGCGGCAAGTTAACCATTACGTTTTATAATTTAAAATCAGCAAAAGAGAATGGTATTGATGTTTCTGAAAAAGATTTTACAGAGCTTACAAGTGATTACATTGAGGGAAATAAACTTGCACAGGAATACCCTGATGCCAAAGTGAGGCAAGCAAAATTATTTGAAAAAGATGGACAATTGTGTGGTAAAGTAATTGTTTATTTTGATCAAATTGAACAAGTAAAACTGTTTCAGCACGAAGGAAAAGGTCCTTTTATGTTGTATATCAATAATGTAGCAGAATATTATCAATCGTCAAACGGAAATTATGGAGGCAAAGATATGCCTGTAGTTTTTTGGGATAAAAACCAAAAAATACTGAAACTTACAACCATCTACGAACAAAGCAACGAAGCTTCTGTCAGTTTACTCGATAAATTCAGAAACTGGAAAAAATAATTGACATGAAAGCAAAAAAACCGGTTTATAAATTTCTTTTTTGCATCAGTTTTTTATTTCATGTTTCCAATTCATTTTCACAATCACCATTAACAAATATTTGCTTTTACAAGGTTTACAGCGATTTTGGCGTTGTTGAAGAAGCCGAAAAAGCCGGTTATATGAATTACAATATTGCTCAGGAATTAATGAATCCTTTGCTTTCAACGGATGTTAAGGCAGCAATAATTAATGCATTATCCTTTGAAATATTGGGTACCGAAAATGCTCAAAAGTTTGTTTTTTATATGCAATTAAAATACAGGTTTTCAAGTATTGACAGTTTTGTTGACCAACTATCTGCTGATGAAATTTTTTGTTTGGCATACCTGACCGTAATGGATGATTATTTTAACCCGCAGGCTTCTTTCAAATACTTTGAAAAGGCCTTATCGAAAAACCCTGAATCTTTTACTTACAATCTGATATACAGCCTGGTTAAAGCTCAGGATGTATTTATTTATGACAGATGTAAAGCTTGGAAACAGGTAGAACTTGTATTAAACAATCTAAACTATACAGGCTTAATGCTGCCCGAAGCCATTGCACTGATTACCGAATTTATGAAAGTTTATCAAACTGATTGCTTATAAAAAACATCAGTCATTACTTGTTTCATTATTTTGCCCGTTGATTATACTTTTTTTCTTTTTTTTCTCATTTTTATACATGAAAAAATAGATAACAACAGATGCCAGAAATACTAAAAGTGCAATAAACTGAGAATGGGATAATAATCCATTCATAACAAAACCCCTTGCCTCATCACCCCTGAAAACTTCAATAATGCTTCTTCCAACTGCATAGAGTACCAGGTAAATAATGAACAATTCACCTTGAAATTTTTTATATCGCTTGTAAAAACTTAGGATTAATGCAATAGAAACAAGCATGAAAACCTCATAGAGCTGAGTCGGATGCAAAGGAGTATAAAGCGGATCAGCTGAGCAATGAGGGTCAGAAAAAGTAACACCAAAAAGACTTTCAGTAGGCAATCCGTGACAACAACCGGCAAAAAAACAACCCATACGACCAAATGCCTGAACAATAGCAGCAGTAATCGCCATTATGTCTATCATTTGAGCTACAGGAAGATTTTGATACCTGAAAAACCATATCATTGCAGGAATAGCAAATAACAATGATCCATAAAAAACAAAACCTGATGAAAATGTTTTTAAAAATACATCAAAATTGTTGAAATAAAACCCCGGTCTTTCCAGAAAAAAGAAAAATTTTCCACCTATTACTGCAGCAATAACCAACACAACAAGCAAATTTGTGATTACCTCTCGGGGTACATTTAATTGCTTTTTTGCCTGATAAGCAGTATATAAATAAGCTGCTATTATGCCCAGCGATATACAAAAACCATAGGTATGTACCGTGAGATAAGCAGGCAAAAGAAATTGTAAAAACTCTGGAACCGCAATTTTAAATAGTTCAGGATACATATTTTTCTACTTTAGGGTTTACTTTTAATTCAATGTTGTTTACTATCATTTTAAGACATTTCGGAATTAAACTGATTTCTACCGGTGAATAGCCTAAAAATTCACCATCGGCTTCAACTGCAAGAGCTTTTTCACTATCAATTTTTAAAGTTTTGCACTTAAGCATTTCAACTTCTTTTAATCTGATATAGGTGCCGTCAAACAAGCGGCTGACATTGGCTAATACCTTTAGTTTACTAATTTTACTGACAATACTGACATCCAGTAAACCGTCAAAAGGGTCAGCAAAAGGGAGCTGAAGCATCCCATTACCGTTATAACGGCATATACCGGCTGTAATATTAAAAACTGTTCTGTTCTTTTTGAGGTTTTCATATTCTATGTTTGCCTTATAATAACCTGACCGCATCAGGTTGGTGAACAGTTTTGTCAAATAAACAAAGGTTCCGCTTTTACCTTTTTCTTTACCCGCTAATACATCTTTTAAAACAACAGCATCAAACCCAAAACCAGCAATATTTACAAAATATCTGCTATTATTCTCATTTCCGGGAAAGTGAAGATATCCGGCATCCTGCAAAATAACATTCTTTTCAGCCTTTATCATGGCTATACTTTCTTTAAAGTTAACAGGATTATCATACATTTTGCCCCAATCGTTGCCAATTCCAAGAGGTATATTGGCAATTGTAATCTCTTTTGAATCAATAACACTTTGAGTAAGAATGCCATTGGCTGCTTCATTCAGGCTTCCATCTCCTCCAACAACCATAATTTTTGTGTAACCATTTTGCACAGCTTGCCTCGCTAAGCTGACAATTTCAAAAGGTTTTTGAGAAAAAGCGAACTCAAAACTAAAATTTTGATGCTTCAATTCTGACGAAATATCATTCCATAGCTGCTTTGCTATACCACCTTTTGAAGTCGGATTTACAATTATATACCATTTCATTAAAAAAAACAGTCATTTTTTAAGCTTGTAAAAGTAGTGTTTTAATTTAAATCTGAATTTTACTTTTGCAGTGTCGTGGATGTGCTTATTAAAATATTACCTGTCTATTTGCTTTTTCTTGCCGGAATAGTTTTGAAATTATTAAAAATTATAAAAAAAGAAAATGCTGAATTTCTGCTGAAACTGGTTTTTTACTTTACCTTGCCTGCTCTTATAATCAGGTCGTTGAGTAGTGTACCGCTTGACTTTAAAGTATCGTTGATGCCTCTTATATCTGCATTGATCATACTTATCACTTATTTTTTTTCTCTTATCTATGTAAAGATTAATAAATTACCTGCCGAAAAAGCAGGTGTTTTATTTGCCGGAACAATGATATTAAATATTGGATTTATTATTCCTTTTGTTCATAGTGTTTACGGAGATTACGGATTAAGCCGATTGTTACTGTTCGACTTTTCAAATGGTTTTCTGGCATATAGTGTTGTTTATGCAATTGCAGTCAGGCATGGCAACAAAGACAATAATCTGAAATCGGTTTGGAAAAAATTATTGTTTTCACCACCTCTGTGGGCACTGATGATTGCTCTTTTTCTCAACATATTTCATTTACAAATACCAGTAAATATTGTCCCTTTCCTTGAGATATCAGGTAATTTGACCATTCCGCTTCTGCTCATAGCAATAGGTGTATTTTTTGAGCCTCAGCTAACACAATTCAGAAATCTGGCAGCTGCTGTGTTTATTAGAATGATTTTGGGCTTGTTGCTTGGATTTATTTTCGTAAAGATTTTTCAACTGGAAGGAATAAATAAACTTATCGTTTTAGCCGGAGCTTCAGCACCTGCTGGATTTAATACACTTACCTTTGCTACTCTCGAAAATTTAGACAAAAAATTTGCTGCTGTATTTGTTTCCGTCAGCATTCTGATAGCCATGATTTGGATTCCGATTCTTATTTTATTAATGAAATAAAATTCGGGCAATATATATCATACCCTGAAATCATTACTAGAATTATATTTTTGTGGCATGCTTAAATCAATTAAAGCCAACTTTTCTTCGATAATCAGTTCGATTGTAGTGATCGTAATATTGACAATTGTTCAGTTGAAAGTCGAAAACCCTATGCTGCTTGCGGAACGTTTTTTCAAAGGAGGTGGCTGGTTCACAATTTTCATTCTTGCGATTTATGCAGCTTTTCTTGTCAGCAAAATGAAAGACCCTTTGCAAAGTACAATTTGGCGAAAACGCAGCTGGCTGCTTTTTTCTTTTGTGTTTTTCGGACAATTGGCTCTAGGATTGATGGGTTTTGAGATCTTTTTAATGACTGGTAAACTGCATTTTCCGGTTCCTGCTCTAATTGCCGGAGGGCCACTATACAGAATGCAATTAAGCTTTATGCCCATTCTTTTTATCAGTACTGTCATTTTATCCGGGCCAGCATGGTGCAGTCATTTGTGTTATTTTGGAGCATTCGATTTTTGGGCATCTTCGGGCAGAAAACCATTGAAAGGAGTTATTAAAAACTTTTGGGCTTTAAAATACTTTTTTCTAATACTTGTAGTTGGTGTTGCATTTATATTGCGATTTGCAGGTGCCAACAATCTGACAGCGTCTGTTTTTGCTGCTATTTTTGGTATTACCGGTATTTTGATTATTGTTTTAGTATCACCCAAAAAAGGAAAAATGTTACATTGTGTGGTTTATTGCCCTATTGGAACAATAATTCGTTATCTGAAATACATTAATCCATTCCGAATGTATATTGACAAAAACTGTAACGATTGTTTGGCTTGTACTATACACTGCCGCTATGATGCTCTTAACATACAAGATATAAATAGTCGAAAACCAGGACCAAGCTGTACCTATTGCGGTGATTGCATTTCGTCATGCAAAACATTATCAATACGCTACAAGTTTTTTAAACTAAAACCGGAAATTGCACGAATGCTATGGATAATTATTACAGTATCACTTCATGCTATTTTCCTGGGTTTGGCGCGTATATAAACCAGCAAACTTCACATCAGATAACCATCAATAAACTCTCTGACACAGCCCTGTCCGCCTTTGTTTTGCAAAACAATATGAGCTATCTTTTTTATTTCGATTGAAGCATCAGAAGGGCAAGCACTGATGCCCGCAATTTTCATTATTTCAGCATCATTCAGGTCGTCACCCAGATAAGCTACATGGACGAATTCAATTTTTAATTCTTTCAGCCAATTGCTCAGGATAGTTTTTTTGTTTTCTCTGCCAACATAAACATAATCAATGTTAAGCAAAGAAGCTCTGTCATTAATAATCTCCTGCCTGAATCCAGAACTTAAAAATGCTGTTTTAATACCCTTTTTATGCAATTGCATGAGAGCATAACCGTCTTTAGTATTAAACTTTTTCATTTCATCACCATTGCTCAGGTAATACATCCCTCCATCGGAAAGCACACCGTCAACATCCATAACCAGAAACCTGATGTCAGATGATTTTTGTTCAGCCAGTTCGATATTGATAAACAATAGCTTTTCGACAGGAATATTGAAAAAATCCGAATAAGCAATGAGTTCATTAATATGGTCAGTATTATTTTCAGGAAGTGCGGCAATTTTACGAAATTCAGCAGGAGAAATGCTTTTTTGCTGAAGCAGATAATGAATATTTTGCTGGTAAAAGTTTCTCATTTAAATTAGATTTTTGCCAATAGCATCTGCAATTGGTTTAAGGCTGAAAAATAAATCTTTAAACTGCTGATGATTTAACTGCTGAGAAGCATCCGATTTGGCAATTTGCGGATTAGGATGTGTTTCAATCAATAGTCCGTCAATACCCATGGCCAAACAAGCACGTGTAAGGTCGGCAACACCGTAGGCGTATCCTATTGCATGACTGGGGTCAAGGATAATGGGTAGGTTAATATGCTTTTTCAGGTAAGCAACACCACATAAATCGAGTGTAAACCGGGTTTTTGTTTCGAAAGTACGTATGCCCCTTTCACAAAGTATTACATTTTCGTTACCACCCGAAAGAATAAATTCTGCTGCCTGCACAAATTCCTGCAAGGTAGTACCAAATCCTCGTTTGAGTAAAACAGGCCTGGTTGTTTTTCCGCAAGTCCTCAATATACCATGATCGTACATTGCTTTAGCGCCAATCTGAACGATATCGGCATATTCAATTACCAGATTTACATGAGAAGCATCCCGAACTTCAGTAATGATATTTAAACCATATTTTTCACGCATTTTGGCTAAAAGTTTTAAACCTTCCAAGCCTAAACCCTGAAAAGAATAGGGAGAAGTACGGGGTTTAAAGCAACCTGCCCGTAAGGTAGTAATGCCAAGCTCTGTCAGCAATTGAGCCGATTGTTCAATTTGTTCTTCCGATTCAATGCTGCATGGTCCGGTTATTACTATGGTATTTTTACTTGCTCCACCAAAAACTGCATTCGGGATTTGAATAGTTCTGACATCAGGCAAATAATGCTTGCTTGCCAACTGTATATCATCAGGCATTACAAAATATTGAATTTCTTTTCCCTTTACTATTTCCGGCAATTCTTTTACAGAAGAAAAAGTAATTAAGACATAATACTCTTCTTTTTCAATAAAAATTGATTGAGTTTGATGAGCAATATTTTGTGCTTCAGCTGGTGTAAGATTTTTGTTTAAATGAATAATCATACTTCTCCTTTGATTAGGTTATTAAAGGTAATAATTCCTGTAAGCTTTTTATTGCTATCGGTTACAGGGAGATATAACAATGGAAAATGAATTTTTTTTATCAGTAACAGTAATTCGCTGATGCTTTTATCTTCTTTAATAAAGACCGGAGCAGGGTTCATAATTTCATTGATCTTCAGGTCGAGATAACGAGGAAAATATTTAATCAGTGCTTTTCTTATATCTGCAGTTGTTACCATCCCTTTCATATTCATATTCCGGTCAACGACAACAGCAAATCCAAGATTGAATTTTTCAATGCTTTCCAATACATTTTTCATATCAGCAGTTTGATAATCAATTACCGGCAGATTATCTGTTCGCATAAACTGTTTCACCTGATAATGCGATTCAATATTGTCGCTTTTCAAATTTAACAGTGAAACACCCAGATAGTTGGATTTAAACAAATATGAACCAACCACAATAAGCGATACCCCCATATTGCGCAAAATAAAACTTAGTTCAGCATTGATACCGCCATCAACATGCATTTTAATTTTAGGGTATTTCGAAGCAAATTGTCTTATTTTTTGGAAGTTACTGCCGTCAAACATCCCTCCGCTTTGTCCGGGAACGGTAGCCATAAATAAAACATGACTTATATACTGAGTATAAGGTTCAATTTTTTCAATGGGTGTAGAAGCCACAAGAGCTAAGCCTGCTGTGTGTTTTAATGAGTCTGGGATTGCAAATGATTCAGGCAGGTTTTCGTATTGAAATGTTAGGTTTTCGACTGGATTTTCGCTCAATAAAGGTAAATACTTTTCAGGATTTGAAGTTATCAGATGTAAATCAACAGGTGTTTTGCTGATTTTTCTGATGGTTTTTATATCCTCAAACACTTCTGTATTGTCGTTGCAGTCAACATGAAAATAATCAATATGATGCTCATCAAGCATTTGAATCAGTTCAATGAACTCATTGTTTTTTCCTGAATATATTGAAGCGGCAATTTTCATAAACAAAACAAAGAGGTTGTTTTAAATTTTTTAATCCAAAAAATGGTACTCATCTTATGAAATAACACTTACATTTTAAAACAACCTCTTTTGAAAACATCTAACATTTATTTTAAAGGTGCATTTTTAAGTGTTTCCACCAAAAAATCATAGAATTTCTGAACAGTGGCTATGTTAAGTTTTTCATCAGGAGAATGAGGAAAACGCATAGTCGGACCGAAAGAAATCATATCAAGATTCGGATAAACACCTCCAATCAGTCCGCATTCCAAACCAGCATGAATGGCTTTTACTTCAGGAATTTTTCCAAATTTATGATTATAAACTTCTTTCATTGTATTGAGGATAGCAGAATCCGGATTTGGTTTCCATCCGGGGTAAGCACCTTCAAATTCACATTTGGCTCCGGCAAGTGAAAATAAAGCTTCCATCATGGCTGCCAAATCGTCTTTAGCTGAGTCAACAGAACTGCGTAAAAGGCATTTTACCAATATACCCCCATTTTCCGATTTTGTAATGGCTAAATTGGTGCTTGTTTCAACCAGACCTGGCATGGCATCGCTCAAACGAATTACACCATTAGGACAAACATATACTGAATTAATAACCGCTGTCTGCGCTTTTTCATCAATGAGAGCAGCAGGAATACCAGTATTTTCAAGAAACATTTCAAGTCCGGGTTCAGTAACTGACAACTCTTTTTTTATTTTTTCGACATTTTTAGCAAAGCATTTTTCAAATTTTTCTTTGTTATCAGCCGGAATAGAAATAATAGCCCATGCTTCGCGAGGGATGGCATTTCGTAAGTTTCCACCTTCGAAAGCAGCAAGCCTTAAACCATGTCTTTTGGTTGAATGATACAAAAAGCGGAACAATAATTTATTTGAATTTCCTCTGCCTAAATTTATATCAAGACCTGAATGACCGCCCTTAAGCCCTTTTACAACAATTTTATATGCAATATGATGATCAGGTACAGCAACCTCCTGATAATTGAAAGTAAAGCTTCCGTTAACACCACCGGCACATCCAATGTAAAGCTCGCCTTCATCTTCAGAGTCAAGATTCAGCAAAACATCACCTTTCAAAAAACCTGGTTTCAAACCAAAGGCACCTGTCATTCCAGTTTCTTCATCAATAGTAAAAAGTGCTTCAACCATGCCATGTTCGATATCTTTAGCTTCCAGAACAGCCATTGCAGCAGCTACACCAATTCCATTGTCAGCACCTAAAGTGGTACCTTTTGCTTTTACCCACTCACCATCAATCCATGCATCAATAGGGTCTTTTTCAAAATCATGATTGGTATCATTGTTTTTTTGAGGCACCATATCCACATGACCTTGTAAAATAATTCCTTTACGATTTTCCATTCCGGGAGTAGCCGGTTTGCGGATCATAAGATTGCCAACCTCATCAATTTCGGTTTCAAGACCTGCCTCATCACCAAATTTTTTAATGGCAGCAATTGAAGCAGCTTCGTGCCCTGATGGACGAGGAATTTGAGTTAAAGTGTAAAAATGTTTCCAAACATTTTTCGGTTCTAAATTTAAAATTTCTTTTCCCATAAAATTTAATCTTTAAGTTCTGTAAATGAAATATAACGCTGCTCATATAGCATGGAAATAAATTTACCCGTACGTTCTTCTGCAGGTTCTATCTTTTCACCAAACTTTTGACGCAAGGCAGTAATAATTTGTTTTACTGAGGTATTTCCATCAATACTATTCCATGTTTCTGAGCCAAATTCATCAAGTTTTATTTTTATAAATTTTCTGTCTGAAGCCAGTAAGGACTGAAAAAAAGCACCCGGAAATTTTGAATTGAAACGGGGTAATAACACATTAATAAATTCATTATACTTTTCGTGCTCAAGCAACCTGAACGGAGTGAGATCAAGTACATTGGATTTTTTTATAAAAACTTTTTTTTCCCTACGATTCATTATAAATTAATACGATTCTAATAAACCTGAATAAAAATTAATGAACCACAAATCTATAATAAAATGATTGATTAAGACCTGAAATACCAATTTCATTAATAAATGAAATTATTACGAGCATAAATTACCAGAGAGCATAAAATACTCAATTTTAATAAAAACATTCAGTTTAGAAATTATCAGAGCTCAAAAATGAAAAGTAAATAAGAATAAGCGTTAAGTAAAATGTCTAAAAGAGTATTTTTGCAGTGAAAAAAAAAGACATTATAATGCCGATTTTAGGTTCAATTGTAAAAGCAGCTATCGAACTCAGAGGCAAACCTTTGAAAGAAAAGGGATTTCATCAGGCTGTTTCAAATCAAAAAAAAATACTGCGTAAATTATTAAAAAAAGCTTCAATAACAGCTTTTGGAGAAGAATATAAATTTGTGGAAATACTAAAAAGTAAAGATTTAATAAGTGCCTATAAACAAAACGTCCCTACATTCGACTATAATTCAATATTCAGAAAATACTGGTACAGAGCACAAAATGGTGAGGCATATGTTGCCTGGCCTGGTCAGGTAAAATATTTTGCCCTTAGTAGTGGAACCAGCGAAGCTTCAAGTAAATATATTCCGGTAACACATGATATGCTCAGGCAGGTTAAACGAATCAGTATCAGGCAAATTTTTAATCTTGCAAAATACGATTTCCCCTCTGAATTTTTTAACAAAGGAATATTAATGCTTGGTGGAAGCACACATTTGCATTTCAACGGCACCTATTATGAAGGTGATTTGTCGGGGATTACTGCCAAGGACATTCCATTTTGGTTTCAATATTTTTATAAACCTGGTAAACGTATTTCAAAAGAACGAAATTGGGTAACCAAATTGAATGAAATTGTTAAAAAAGCTCCTGAATGGGATATTGGTGTAATTTGCGGTGTTCCAGCTTGGCTTCAAATACTGATGGAAAAAATTATTGAGCATTATAAACTTCAAACTATTCACGATATATGGCCTAATTTATCTATTTATGTACATGGAGGAGTATCTTTTTCACCCTACAAAAAAGGATTTGAAAAACTGCTTGCAAAACCACTAACCTATATTGAAACATATCTGGCTTCGGAAGGATATATTGCATTTCAAAGCAGGCCTTATTCTGATTCGATGGAACTGGTAAGCGATACCGGTATTTTTTATGAGTTTGTACCATTTAATGAACAAAATTTTGATGCGGATGGTAATTTGACTAATCATGCCGAAACTCTGACTTTAGACCAAATTGAAGAGGGTAGGGATTATGCCCTGCTTCTATCAACCTGTGCAGGTTCGTGGCGATATCTTATCGGTGATACTATAAAATTTACTTCCAAAGAAAAAGTTGAAATCCAAATTACAGGCCGTACAAAGCATTTTCTGAATTTATGCGGTGAGCATTTATCTCAGGAAAACATGAATATGGCTGTTGAACTGATTGAAGAAGAACTCAATGTCTCTATTCGGGAGTTTACTGTAGCTCCGGTAAGTCATCAAAGCATGTTTGCTCATCACTGGTATTTGGGAACCGATGATTTTCTGGACCCAAATCTGGCAGCCGAACGCATTGACTATCATCTTAAAAATCTGAATGATGATTATCGTGTTGAACGTATTGCTGCAATTGAGGAAGTCAAAGCTGATATTATTCCCTCAAGTCTTTTTTATCAATGGATGAAAATGAAAGGTAAACTGGGTGGTCAGCATAAATTTCCACGCGTTTTGAAAGCTGCACATCTTGACGAATGGATTAGCCTCGTAAATACTTATAAAAGTTCAAAATCTTGAATTATCTCGACCCTATATTTGAAGGTATTGTTCTCGGGCTCACATTAAGCATTCTGATTGGCCCGGTATTTTTTTCACATTTGCAAACAGTTATTTATAAAGGATTTACAGCAGGCAATATCTTATCTGTCGGCATTGTTGCCAGTGATGTATTTCTGATTTTTCTATGTTATTTTGGGACTGCACAACTTATTGATAATAAAAGTTATAAGATTACAATTGGATTTATTGGAGGCATTGTTCTGATTTTTTTTGGAATATATACTTATCTGAAAAAAATCAGATTTAAAGACATCAGGATGAAAAATAATGTGATTGATGGTTCTAATATATTTAAATTGCTCACAAAAGGTTTTATACTCAATTTTGCTAATCCTTTTGTGTGGTTTTTCTGGCTTGGTGTGGTGGCATTGGTTAATTCAACTTATGGAGGAACAGAATTCGATATTCTTTTGTTTTTTTCGGGTGTAGTAGGTACATATTTTGGAATAAATGTATTGAAAGCACTCTTGGCTTACCGAATAAAACGATTAATAAGGCCTAGAACCATATTAATCATCAATCGTGTTGTAGGTGTATTATTGTTTTTCTTCGGATTGATACTTATCGGCCGGATAATGTATCTCGAAAATGTTTTACATTTCAGGGATTATCTGCAGAGATTTTGGTAGAAACAACCTTATAGCCTTTTTTTTCAATTGCATTAACAATGTCTTCAGCCGAAACCACCAATTTATCAAAACGTGTTACAGCATACCCATCTTTGTATCTGACAAATACTTCGATTGTGCCTTTTGTTCCAACCACTGCATTTGCCACTGCCTGCTCGCAACTGGTGCAATGCATACCTTCAATTTTCATTTCCATTCTCACAATTTCCTGTGGTTTTTGCTTTTGATTACACGAAATTGTTGCAAGCATTGCTAATAAAATCAAAATTATACTTCTCTTCATAGTAGAAAGTGTTTATTCAAATAAAAAATGTTCTGTTTTAATCCTGTTTCTTTCGCTGAAATAAGTGATGTACTGTTCTGAAAAATCAATTCTGAGTTCAAGTAATTTGTCATAATCATACATCAAAGAGGCCAGCAATTCTGTAACTTCACGTACTGCAAAATCATTACAACCGCTAAAAGTGGAATAATCGAAGAGGAATTTTCTTTCGGCATAATCATTCATCAAAGGGTTGGCTTTACGTTGAACCATAAACCTTAAACCGCAGTATTTTGCAATAGAAAAATCCAGAACATCATCGAAAACATAAGCTACATAATCGTCTTTGACATAATATTTTTGACAAAAAATGTCAAAAGCTTTTGATTTGTTTTTATACCCTGTAAAAATACTATTTATGTTCTCGCGTTCGGCCATAAAACGGACTTCATTGTTGTGTTGCCCGGAAATTATCCCGACCGGAAGTATTGTATTGGTACGCAGCCAAAATGCAAATCGTAATAAGTTAATACCTATTGAGTCAATTTCATTAAAGCCCTGTGCTGAAGCTTCAGTTTTATATCCTTCATTAAAAACACCATCCCAGTCGAATACAAGTGCTTTTATTTTCCTGACTTTATCAATAAAATTTTTATTCTGAGGATGAAAAAAACCACCTTCTTTTTTAAATTTTTCTATTACTGCTACCGGTGTCATATGTGTTTTTTACAATTAATAATTATTGCAAAGTTACGGTTCAGATAATAATATCACAAACACTTTGATTCTATTTGAGGATAGCCTTTTTCACCAGAATTATTATAAAACGAAATAAATCGCATTTTGTACAGATATCCGTAAATATCCCTAATTACATAAGTTCGTGAAGATAAAACTGAATAATTTCCATTTTTAAAATCATACTTTTTCCATTCGTAACCAATAAAGTCAATTTGACTGGAAAACTTTAGTGTAACAGCTTTGTCATAGGTCATTTTTTCAAAACTTATACTGTCGCTGAAGGCAGCTTCAACACCTTTTCGATTAAGTAAAACACCCAGCACAAGGTAAGGAGTGGCTGTTCCATTATCGTCAAATAGCGTGGTTGTATAAGTAGTAAATAATATATCCCATACATTAAAATCAGGTTCAACATCAACTGTTTTGTGATGTATAAGCGAATAAAAGGTAAAATTGGTACGTTTATTTTTTTGTATCAATTCGGTTTTATTATTACTTCCATCCTGATTACTGTATTTTATCGTAAATGAAAAGGTATCAACAGTTTCAATTAGCAGTTTTCTGTAACCATAATTATTGCCATTTTCGTCAATGCCCAAGTCAATATAATATACTTTATTGAACGAAAAGCCTGAATTTGTATCAAGCCAGGTTCCTATGGCAGTACTGTCAAGATTTCCATTTGAAACATCAAAATTCCATTTCAGGCCAGTAGTGTCAAAAGCATCACTGAGTTGAGTTTGAGTTGAAACCGCTGCTTTCATGAATTTTGCTGTATTAAGTAAAATGTGCCAACCCTCAGCTGACGACTCAAAAGCTATATCCCACTCAGATTTTTCAACAGATGAAATCATTTTATTGGTAGCAAAATTGAAAAATATCTGATTTTTATAGCTTTCCGTCATTCCGGCTTCAAAGTTTTGAACATTCCCGCTCTTATGTTTTTCAATTTTTTCATCTTCAGGGAAACAGGAATACAGCAAAGTAATAGTCAATAATGAAAGTAATAAAAGTATTGTTCTCATAACCTGTTTAAATTAAATGATAGGTTTACAAAAAATGTACGACCCCAACCCACCTGACTGAAACCATCGCCTCCGCTGTGAACTCCACCCTGAATGCCTGTTGTAACAATATTAACATAGTTCATTAGGTTTTTTACCCCTACTGAAAGTAATATTTTATCTTCAAGAAAGTATTTTTTTACTGTAATATCAACTATAGAATAAGGTTCAATAAAACCTAGTTTGAGGTTCTCATTATTATCAATAAAAATCTGAGGTTTTTTTCCATAATATTTAGCATCAAGACTCCATCCGAAACGGTATTTTGTATTTTTATAACTAAGTCCTGAAGTAATTTGCTGATAGTAATATTTCTTTTGAAGAAGTTCTTGTGAATTAGTCAATGCAGATGTTCCTGTGAGCGACCATGCAGTATAAAAATTGAAACGGGGATGCATTTTATATGTAAAACTCAATTGACCACCCTGAGTTTGATAACGAGCCAGATTTATATACTTAAACTGAATTCCACTGATTTGAGCAAGTGTAATGATATTGTGAATACGGTTATAAAACAAACCAGCATCTATAGTAAAAAAATGTTTACCTGATGAAATATTATAATTTACTGATGTATTTGCATTATAAGAAGATTCTGACTCAAGACATGGATTGCCCATCACATTGTGATTAACATCAACAAAGTTAAGAAATAGTTCTTTTAGTGAAGGTGCCCTGAAACCACGTGCAAAAGAGGCTCTGACATTCAATTTGGTCAGCGGTGAATACCTGATATTAACAGAATAAACAGGTGTTGAACGATAGCGGGTATTGTAACTTAACCTTAATCCAGGTTGCAGTTGAAGCTTAGATTTTAAATCAAATCGTGTGGATACAAACAATGCATAATCAGCAATAGTTTGCAACTGGTTTGCAATTCTTTTACCCAAACCTGTTTCAGCATTAAAGTCAAAACCAAGTTGATAATTAAAGAAAGAAGATGTATCGTTTTTACTTAAAAAAGCTCTGGCAATATAAGCATCAAATACTGATGTGTCATGGTCATCAGAATTTGTAGTCAGTTGCTTTTCAAGAGTAGTCAGGTCTTTAAAAAAAGTGTTTTTATGCCTGCTGTAATAGGAATAAGAAGTAAGAAAATTAATAAAATGTTTGTTGTCCATGAATTTTGAAACTACATCAAGATTGGTTGTCAAACGGTTGGTATAAAAATAACGGTCAAAAGCTGTTTCAAAATACGGAGCCATCAAATTACCTTTATCTAAAAGCAGTTCATTAAAATAGTTTGCAGAAATCTTTAATTTCGTTTGTTTGAAATTTTGAATCAGAAAAGCTCCTGTCTCGTATTGTCTTTTAGGATTCCAATCGAAAGACCTGAGAGAATCAGTAATTTTAAAACCATCAAAAAAATTACGTGAAGCATTAACTGTATAAATGCTTTTATTAATTTTACCACTTAAATAAGCTGAAAAATTATAAACACCAACATTTTCATAATACGCATCAACATTAGAGAGAAGGCGATATGCTCTGTTTTCTTTCGTAATAATATTGATTGCACCTGCCAATGCATTACTTCCATAAACAACCGACATAGGACCATCAATAATTTCAATGTGGTCAACATTGCTCAGGTTTAACTGGCTTAAATCAATATTGCCATCCATTCGCCCGATTACAGGTATTCCATCTACCAGAATTTTTATATGCTCTCCTGTTAAACCATTCATGCTGATTTTAGAACCAAGAGCACCGTCATGATTGATTTTTATATAGGGTTGTGCTGCAAGCAATTCACTTACATTGGTTGCTTTACGTTGGTCAAGACGATTTATACTGATAACATCAATTTTATAAATGGATTGATCGGCTTTAACAGGTTGATATTGTGCACTTACTACCATCTCCTCAGTAGTATATGCTGAAGGTTTCAGAAAAATACTTTTGTTTTGGCCGGGATAAATAGTATCAATTTTATATTCAAAACCTACATAACTAACAGCAATCAAAGATTTTTGTGTGATATTTATTCTTATTTTACCACCAGCATCAGTCGCAACAAAAACTTTATCTTTTCCATTTATACTTTCAATACACACATTTGAAAAAGGAAGTGGCTCATTACTTCCTTCGCTTAAAACTTTAATAATGCTTTCCTGTGAAAAAACAGGGTAAATTATTATATTGAGAAGAAAAAAAAATAATGAGCCAAATTTAAGCATCAAACTATTAATTATTGAACTAACAGTCTTGTATTTGATGATGATGAGCCATTGCTGACTGATACAAAATAAACACCTGATTTAAGGCTTTCAATATTTAATGCAATAACATTAAAACCTGCTTCAACTGTATAATTTTGTGATAAAACCAGATGACCAAAGGCATCAATAACAGTAATCCTGATATTATCCTGTTGCGGATAATCATATATCAAATGAGCCGATTTTGAAGCAGGGTTCGGATAAATACTAATATTTTGCTGATTTGTGCTTTTCAGGTTTTTTACAGAAGAATTACCTAATTGTTTTTTAACAAAAACAGTTCTTCCATCTCCTGATGTTCCACTGATAAAATCTGTAAAATACAATTTATAAATACTGCTGTCGGCAGTTTTAATAAAATAAAGTAAAGAATCAACCATTGAATAAACAGGTGGCTGACCATTTGTTGCTTTCCAATCGCGTCCTATCAAAGAAATATTGTTCTTTTCAAATGTATGAGATGCATAATCTTCATAAGTGGTTTCTTCATAGCCTTTAACTTTTACAACCTGAGTTTTTGCAGATGATAAAACACCAATTACCGGATAATCAACTGGTGATGGACCCATATAAACTTTATCCATGTACTTGGTAAACAGTAAATCCCAGTTTTCAATAATCGGTTCTCTGTCGGCAATTTGCATATTAACCAGTGAAAAACCAACAAATTCTTTAGCTTTAAAATTATTGCAATTAATAGTAATGAGAGTATCATTGCTTCCATCAATGTTTGCAATACGAAAATAATAAATGTTTTTGGGAGAGTCTTTTTGCACTATCCAAATCTTTTTCCAAGCCTGATTGCTCAATTGTATGATAAAAATGGAATCTCCATGAAGTTTATGATTACTTGAATTGTAAACACCCCAACCGTAATCGGGATGATTGCCTGCATGAGCCATGAAGGCACCTTTTTCCCAGTCCTTTAATGAATTATACATCGGTTTCCATGTATATAATCCTGTTGTATCAATATTTGACCAAGCCTGTGTATCAGCTTTCGGATAGGTATATAAATGAACTCCTGAGCCTCCGTTGGTAAGAATACTTGAACTCATGATGTTGGTACGAAAAGCGATATCCCAGTTCATTCTGTCGGAATAATATTTATTGCCTGTTTTCAGACTGTAAAAAACATCATTGGCATAATTAGCACCCATAACTGCTGAATCAATTACACCACTACTCTGTGCTTTAACAATAATTACAGCCGATATTAATGCCAGTGTAAATAACAATTTCATAGTATCAAAATTTTAGCGTTAACAAAAACTGGCTTATGACCCAAATTTTATACCATAAGACCGTTTAATGACAAATCTCACCTGTTTAATTAGCGAATTTCGAAACCAATTTTCTTTTCTGATACACTATCGAAACCTTGTTCGTGGTAATGAAAAATTTCAGCTAATGAAAGTTCATTGTTAGTTTTGTCCATTTTCAGATTATACTTTTCAATCAGTTTATTGACTTTTTCAGGAATCAGTTTTTTAAACTCAAACATCGCTTTTAGCCTTCCCTTACGCAGCAATGCCTTATCAATACTGGTTAAAGGAGCATTAAATGTACATATCAGCTTTAGCTGGATGCTATCACCAAGTAAACCATCAGTTAGGTTTAAAATATTTACTAATCCCGGATTTAAACTTTTTGAAGTATCACGCGATTGCAGCATTGCTTCACAATCTTCAATAACCAATATGCTGTTTTTATAATGCATAATAAAGGGTAAAAAATTGGAATCAGACAGGTAGTTCATCATGTCAACCGGTAAATATATTATCCGTTTTTGGCTATGAATAATCAAATGTCGGATATAACTGGTTTTTCCGGTACCCTGAATACCATGCAGAATGACCAAGCCGCTTCCTTCGCTTTCAATAAATTCATTGATTTTTTTGTCAACAGGTAAAAAATCATCATTGTAATGCGTTTCAATTTCAATATCCTGATTACGTACATTGCATTTTTCCAAATCAAATTCATGTTCAAAATGATTTGCTTTAACAATAACATAATACGAAGGACATTCATCTTTGACAATGGCACAGCTCAAAAACAGTTTTTTAAGCTCTTCCAGTTCACTGTGTTCCTGATTTATGTCGTAAAAAACAGCAGCTTGATAATCGTTAATACCAATTATCCAATACTTTTTTAGAATGATAAGAAATTTATAACGGTCTTTAATTTCTTTTGATTGATAGCTTTCATGAGTTTTATATATCCTGAAATCCGGCTCATGACCATATTTTTCTTTCAGCAAATCAATTAATCTGAAATCAAATTTTTGATCAGCAAATGAATATTCACTGCAAAAAGTATTGAAAAGGTAAAAATATTTTTCCTTTGCCGAATAAGGATAAACATAATCTTCAAAAACTGAAGGTAAGCGGTTAGGTGACATGGTAAACTGATTATAAATGGATTATAAAATTCTGAGTGCAATAATAAGTAATGTTTTTAGAAAAAGATCAGTCATTTTTAAGCTTGCTGATTAAATTTTAAGTTTAATGAAATCATATTAGATTAGTGGCATTTCATCATAAGTAATACCATTTAGAAGACGTCCTGTTTTCTTTTTGTTTTTTCCGCCCCATTGTTTGAAATAGAATGCTACCGACTGTTTTTCACATTGCTCTTTAATGTCCAAAATCCATTCTTCTTTTACAGGGCGAGGTGTTCTGCCACTTACACCTCCAACAATAAATCAATTTAAGATTACGGTTTTAAGATTTATCTATTTATTAATGAACATAGAATCAATTAGTTGTTGTATCTTAATAAGTTTTTTTTAATCTGATGATTTGAGTAGCGTATTTTCGCATTAAAATTTTAACTGTGAAGGCACTTCTTGACACAAATATAATTATTCATAGAGAAGCAAGTCGAATAATAAACAGGGATATTGGAATCCTTTTCAAATGGCTTGATAAAGCGAATTACATAAAATGCGTACATCCCTTTACCATAGGTGAGATTCAAAAACACTCGGATTCTCAAATTGTTGATACATTTAATGTCAAAATGAAAAGCTATGAAGTTCTTAACACTATTGCACCAAAAGATAAAAGAGTTATAAGTACTTCTGAGAAACATGATAAAACAGAAAATGACAGAATTGACACTGCCCTACTCAATGAAGTTTATTCGAATCGTGTTGATATTCTAATTTCAGAAGATAACAAAATTCACTTTAAAGCTGAACTATTAGGTATTCCTGACAAAGTTTTCACAATTGATTCATTTCTTGAAAAAATAGTCAGTGAAAATCCTAGTTTAATCAATTATAAAGTCTTAAGTATAAGGACTGAGTATTTTGGTAACATTGATATAAATGACAGTTTTTTTGATTCATTAAGGGAGAACTATATTGGATTCAATGATTGGTTTAGTAAAAAATCAAATGAGCAGGCTTATGTCTCGTTTAATAAGGATAAGCTTTTAGCGTTTTTGTATTTAAAAAAAGAAGGAAAAGAAGAAAATTATAGTGATATATCTCCGATATTTAAACCAAAAAAGAGACTCAAAATCGGGACATTAAAAGTTTCCCTCAATGGTGTCAGGATGGGAGAGCGTTTCATGAGGATTATTTTTGATAATGCACTACTTTATAAAGTAGATGAGATATATGTGACAATTTTTGATATTGGTTTTGAAACGAAATTATTGATAAATCTACTCAAAAATTGGGGTTTTCATTATCACGGTAATAAAGGCGAAGAATCGGTTTATGTAAGAAATTTTACACCATTTTTTGATGTTGATAATCCAAAATTAACATATCCCTATCTTTCTGCAAATAAAAACTTTTTTATAGTTCCTATTTACCCTGAATACCACAAAGAGTTATTCCCTGATTCATATCTAAAAACTGAATCTTTAGACGACTTTATAAATGATGAACCACATCGTAACGCCATTTCAAAAGTATTTGTAAGTAGGGCATTCCCAAGAACAATGTCAAAAGGAGATGTCCTTATTTTTTATAGAACAGCCCCAAAGGGAGAATACGCAAAATATAAAAGCGTCATAACTACAATTGGATTAGTTGAGAATGTAATAGATGGAATCAAGGATGAAAAAGAATTCATTTTAAAGTGCCGGAAAAGAAGCATATTTACAGATGCACAGCTAAAAGATTTTTGGGATTATAATCCGAGATACAGACCATTCATTATCAAACTTCTCTACATGTATTCATTTTCATTAGGGAACAGACTTAACAGAGAAAAATTACTTAATTTAGGCATTATTTCAGGCTCTGAAAATGAATTAAGAGGATTTAAGCAAATAACTAAAGATCAATTTTTAACTATTATCAAAGAAACCCAAACCCATGAAAGTATTATTGTCTATTAAACCTGAGTTTGCTGAGAAGATATTTAACGGAACTAAAAAATTTGAGTTCAGAAAATCAATATTTAAGAATCAGCAGATAAAAACAGTGGTGGTTTATGCTTCTTCTCCGGTTCAAAAGGTCATAGGTGAATTTGAGATTGAGGAAATTATTTCAGAAAAACCCTCAAAACTTTGGGAACGAACTGAAAAGTTTGCTGGAATTACTAAAGCATATTTTGAAGAATACTTTTCGATAAAAGACATTGCTTATGCTATAAAAATATCCAAAGCAAAAAGCTTCGAAGAGCCGCTTAGCCTACAAAATGACTATGGAATTAATTCCCCTCCGCAGTCTTTTATGTATTTAAAGTAGAATATGGCATAAATGCGGATATCAATTCGTTCCTGAATTTATCATTTGATGATTTTGCTAAGCTGTAAGAATAATGCCTGTAAAAAGGATACACTTCCCTCCCAAGCTTATCTGAATACATAGGTGACAAAACTTTAGCCTCATAAATATCCCTTGCCAGTGGAACATCCTTACATAAAAACCTCATAATTCTTTCTGCTGTAACAAGAACAGGGATTTCTTGTAAGTTGTCCACTTCATCAAATTCGGCTCTTGTTATTGGAAGCCAATTTTCTGCATATCTTTCCCAATCTTTTTGCTTTGATGTTTCATTTGGCAAGTATTCCTGCACCAGATTTTGAACATAAATATCTTCAAGCCCCAGCCCGATTTCTTTAAGATTTTTTAGTATTCCCTCAAAATACCTGTGATCTCCGGAACCAATACCGAAAACAGTATCAAGATAAACAGTTTTACCATGATTGCTGAAATTTGTTGGATCAGCACCAAGTACAAACGCTTTTATTTTCGATTTGTTGAAGCAAAATGGATTTGGAAGACTACTCTGAATATCTTTGAAACGATTATTCCAGATTTTGCTAATTTCCCGTCCTAAATTACCAAACTCATTTTTATTAAATTCATCAGTCTTTGCGTTATTGCACCAGTAGCAGCATAAAACGATATTACCTTCAACATAGCCTTTATTAGGTTCTATCCTGTCAATTTCCATTGATAAACCACGAGTACTCAGACGTTTTGTGTAAATCAAACCTTTCCCTAATAGAGATTCTATCTCCCTTTCCGAAATGTTGCAATATTCGCAACTGCGTTCCTGATTATCATCACCATAAAACTTGATGAATTCATCTTTACTTAGAACTCTATTCTCGATAAAATAATTTCTGAATAGAGTTATTTCATTTTCTTTAAACCATTCATTTATTGCCTTATCCAATTCCGTAATTTCTCTTCCTTCAAATTGATCAGAATCTTTACTCAGTTGAAACGCTTTTATACACCTATGAATTTCACTATCATCATAGTCAAAACTCATAAAATTTTCAAATGAAGCATTCTTAAGGCTTTGATCATCCAGATAGCATCTAATCAAATACAGTTCAATGAACTTGTCGAAAGCCCGGCTAACCAGACTTGTGAATTTTGTTTTAGCTAATTTGAATTTTTCCATGTTCTATGCATTTAAAAGTTCCCACTTATTCAAAAACTCCCCTTTCAATTTCCTCAACCTGCTCAACTGAACTACTTTCCTGTTTTTCTTCGGGTTTTCGTAAACCATACTTGCACCATTGAGTTCAGGGAATTTCTCATTTATTCTTGTAGAAGGAACAACATACACCTCCAGTACAAGAGCTGTGTTCTGAATCTCATTCAGAAAGGAAACGAAAATCAAAAAATGTTTGTTGTCAATTTTTGTCCAGTTGTCAATCGGGAAATTGGTTGTTCCTTGTAAGCCTTTGACATCAACAGTAATGGTCTCTCCATCATGATCAATGATAATATCCACAGACTTTTTGTTGCCTAATGTCAAGAAAGCATTAAAACCCAATCGGTACAACATCGAAAGTACATGGTATTCGGAGGCGAGGTTGGTGTTGATATTTAAAGTAGTCATTTTATTTGTTTTTTTCAGTCAAACTCTCCTCTACAACCTCAATCTCCTCCTCACTCAGCCCATAAAGCTCATATACCAATTTATCTATTTCATTTTCAAGTGCTGTGGTGTCTTTGCCTTCTTTATTGTTTGTAATTATCTGGTCTACCAATTTGTTAATTTGTTCTTCTGTTTCTTTTGATGGATAATGTACCAATAAAGGCTCTATTGCCTGTACACTGATAAGCAAATCTCCCATGCCAGTTCGTGGAGCATGCTCAAACAACTGATACCTGCAAACTTTTGAATTAAGTAAAGCTGTCAGGTATTTTATCTTTTCACCAGTTGCTATGCAAGTACTGTCTAAGGAATATATTTCACTGTCTGAATAAGTAAACCGTAATTGTGAACCGATACGTTTCCAGATTACTTTTTCTTTATAAAACTCTTCATAAAAGCCAATTTGATCTTGTGTCTCAAACCATTTATTTGAAGTCTTTTTCCTTGTTTTTACTTTTTCTCCATTTATCTCAATGTATTCTTCACCAATTTGTTCTATCCTTTTTCCAAAACTTTGCAGGTAATTTTTAACTCCAGGATAATCAGAAATGTTTATTTTTAAAGCTGGAAATGTTGAAATAAGATAGTCTCCTTCCCACTTAGTGTAGTATTTTTCAATTTCTCTTCCTCTGAAAATTGGTTTTATTATTTCTTTGCTTTTTTTATCTGAATTGACTATTTCATCTTTTTTGCTTTCGTTTATTATGAATGCTTCATTTAATCCAGTTAATATCCCTCTAAACATTTTAATATCCCATTCAATTAACTTTATCCCATTACTCGTAATTCTTTCTGAAATACTTTTTTTTATTGGATTCAAAATTGTCCAGCTATTTTCATTTATATATGGCATTTGATGGTATTCAAAACTATATTCATTGAATTCCTCAGTACTTTTAATAATTGATCCTTTAAGTATTCCTTCATTTCCTGCTTTCTGTAAGACAAGGATATTGGTATCAACCGTTGCATTTTCAAATATGTTTGGCCCTAAAGCGAGTAAATTTAAATTATTAAACTCCAATAAAAAGCTTCTCAAAGAAATTCCATAACCAGCTTTCATCCATTGACTGGAAGTGATCAGTGTTAAAAATCCTCTTTCTTTTAACAACTGTAAACCTTTTTCATAAAATATCATGTAAATATCACCCAGTCTATTAAAAGTCTTGTAGTTAAATCTTTCCAAAGCTTTACTCAATTGTCCACCATCTTTTTGTAACTGAATATAAGGCGGATTACCAATCACAATATCAAACCCAATGAAATTTCCATAATCGTCTAAAACTTCCGGGAATTCAAAGCGCCATTCAAAAGCATTTTTAAAAATAATGTTATTTTTAATTTCATCTAATTCCTGACTTAATTTGTTTATTTCTGCTTCTATTTTATGTATTTTTTCGAGTTCCTTTTCCTTGTTTTCTTTTCCATTTTTACCATAAACTGCCATGGCATCCTGAAATAAATTTGTGGGTCCAGTTAATAAAAACAGTTCTGCAGACAGTTTTTGAATTTTAAGAACACGCGAATCCGAATATTTCGGAATTTCAGTTCTGAAATCATTTTTAATACTTTGGATTATCTTATCCAATCCCTTTTTTAATTCATAATCCTTAACCTGTTTGTAATCCCTTACAAAATCCCTGTATTGTGTAATGTTGTATTTTATACTCTTAAGTGCTTTGCTTAAATCAGCATCTAACGGAAATCTGCTTACTAAACTGTTCCCGCATTTAATGTTAATATCAATATTAGGAAGGGTTTCAAGTTCTTTATGGTAAATATCTTTGTAATAAGCATGTTTCAACAATTCTATCCAGAGCCTTAACCTGCATATTTTAACGGAATTCGGGTTAATGTCCACTCCAAAAAGACAGTTTTCAATGATTTTTTGCTTTTCATGGAAAATGGATTTTTGTACCCTGTTGCTTTCTTCACCACGTGGATTATATATAAAAAGGTCTCCTTCTTCATGAGTTATCAGTAATTCATCATTTATTACTTCAACTCTGTAGTCTCTAAGTAGCTTTCCATTATCATCCATTAATAGTTTTAATTCACTTTTAATAGCAATAATCTCATTCAGTGCTGAAACAAGAAAATGTCCTGAACCCACAGCGGGGTCGCATATTTTAAGCGAATTGATGATTTGGTTAGCCTCTTCCTTATTGTCTATCAGGTTGTAGATTTCATCAAACTTTTTAATATTCCACTTTTTAACCTCATTGAATTTCTGCACTAAAGCAAGCCTGATAGATTCGCGACACATATACATGGTGATAAAGCCTGGTGTAAATATGGAGCCATCTTTATAGCCATTAATTTTTTCAAATACTTTTCCCAATACTGAGGCATTAATTAACGGTTTATTGTCACTTTGCCAATCTTCAGTCCCCTCTCCAGCAAAATCATAAGCATTCAGAAACCTGAACAAATATTCGAGCAGAGGTAATTCATTATTTGACTTTTTTACTTCTTTTAAAATAGTATTCGGATGCAATTCCAATAATTCATTATCGTCAAGTGAATTGATTTTAATGGTCTGGTTTTCCAGTTCCGAAATTTCAAACAATGAACTGTTCAGGTATGGAACATTTTTAAATTTCTCTTTCAATTTTTCTTTGCGGTCAGAAATGTTGACTGCCAACACTCGATGAAATAAGTTAAATAATTCATCAAAATCTCTGATTTTAGCATAATTAAGAAAAGCAAATTCCTTGTCATTATTATGATAAGTTAGCAATTGACCTTCAAGCAATTTTAGGAAAAGTATCCTGTTTATCCAGATCAATGAAAGTTCAAGTGCTACATTGAATTGCTGTTCTTCGCTGTTTTCACCATAAACAGAAGGATCGGGCAGTCTATTTAATATATTCTCCACCTTCAGTTCATCAATGACACTTTCAATAAACGATGCAGCATTTCTATTATCAGTTTTTCTCCTTATTATATTTTTATTTCCTTCTTTAACTTCTTCCAAACCAATGATATGCAGTAATTCTTTGTAGAACTTTTCATTCAGAGTGTTGCTGTCATTGATTTTTTCAAGTTTAAGTAAATGTCTGGGCGACAAAATTTTATATAAAGCCAAGAGTTCTTTATCATCTTTTTTATCTTCATTCCTTAAAATAGTTTCATAATTCCGTATATCGAAATAAATACAAGGTATTTCAGCATCCAATTTTTCAATCTGTCTGGCTATTTCTTCATAAAACCAGGGATTATCTTTATTGTCCTTTTGCTTTGTCTGATATAATTTGGCTATTTGTGTATTCCTATAGATATGTTTGTCAAATAAGTTGGCATCAATGATATACCATTCATAGATATTGGTAATGGCAAGATGTTTTAAATTGAAATTCTTTTTTTCTTTTCTTTCATTCAAGTAATAGAGTATGATTTCATGAAATGCCTTTTTGTTCATATTATTTATTGAAATCATTTCATGGGTATTTGAAGGCCGTTTAGCTTCAATTATAACACCGACTTCGCTATTTGTTGTTTTATCGAGGTGAATAACGAGGTCTTTTTTATCTTTGGTATTAATTGCATTTGTTTCTTTGTAAAATGTATCCCTCAAAAAGTCCCTGACATTATTTTTAAGATGTTCTTCACTTTCGTCATTTGGGCTTTTTTCAATAATGCTTATTTTATCCAATAATTCAATCAGAGACTTTTTAAAAACATCCCTCTCACTTTCCGAATGGTCTTTGTTCAATAAAGGCTTTCAGGGCTTTATAGATTTTGAAGTTCTAATCTCATTTATAGCTTTTACAAACTCAAAAATACAATAAAACCTTTAAAATAAGACCTGACTGAAATTAAAATCCTTACACCAATTCAATCATCTCCTTTTTAAAAACACTCCATTCGGTAGTATCAGGATTGAATCTGGAATTGACAAAACATTTCCATTCGTTTTGGTTGAGTTGAGGAAAATCGGCTCGAAAATAATATCCCGGCCATCGTGTTTCCTGACGGTACATTAAAGAATGAATATGTGCTTCTGCCTGATAAAGCCGGTGTATATTTTCCCAGCAACGCATCAGTTCGTGGAGGTCTTCGGCTGCCAGTTTTGATGAGTCCTGATGCATGTATTGCATATATTCCAATGCTTTTTGTAATAACTTTTCGGAAGTCATAAACGAAGCATTAGGGCCTCCTGCATATTCATCCATTATTTTCTGTAACCTGAACATAAACATTTTAGGACGAATAAAATTCGGGTTAACAAATTTATCGGTGGAATATGTGTTGAATTGCTGAAATAATTGTAAAGGATTGAGCATTTCGCTAATCATAACATTGATTTTTTCTGCATCAACCGCCAATAAATCCGGATGATCGGCTATAAAAGCAATCGCTGCTTTTCCGGTAATACGTCCTTCTGTAAAAGAACCTGATGAAAACTTATGACTTGAAGCACCTGAAGCATCACCACAAGCAAACAATCCATCAACGGTAGTCATATTGTTATAACCCCATTTGTATGGATCAGGAGCCATATCGTCAGGTCCGCTAACCCATGCACCGGAACCTCCTGAATGTGAACTGATAAAATAAGGCTCCGTGGCTGCAATTTCTGAGTTCTTGGTTTCAGGGTGTACATCAGTAGATGCCCACAACAAAGCCTGACTGATAGTCATATCGAGAAAATCTTCCCAAGCTTCATTTTCGAGATGTTTCAGTTTACGTTTTGCTGAAATTTCATCAGCTTCGGCATCGGCAATGTTTTTAATAGCCTCTGCAGTATTCATATAAAATGGGCCTTTGCCTTGTCGTTCGTCAATCAGCATCAGGTGATTACGCAAATTTGTAGGCAATGGAGTATTGTTACCATAAGGAGCCCATTTTTCTAACTCATGTTTGTTTTTTTGCATATAATCTTCACCGGAAGCATTGGTTGATTTCGCTTTGAAAAGAAGATACCATGCTCCCACTGGTCCGTAAGCATCTTTAAAACGAACAGGTACAAAACGTATTTCCTGACCTGTCATTTCGGCTCCTGCTTTAATGGTAAAATATGCACTGGCCCCGCTGTTGAAAGGAGGGTACCACGACCTTCCCAAACCTTCACCTACTGAGCGAGGCCTGAAAACATGCACTGCCCCTCCCATTGCTGAAATGACTGCTTTTGCCCTGAAAATATATATCCTTTTTTCACGAACACTAAACCCAATGGCACCGGTAATTTTATTGTCCTCAACAATAGGATTAGTAATAAAAACCCTTTCGAAATAGGAGGCATTATCGCCAAGTTCTTTCAATGCATTTTTAGCAGCTTCGGCTACAATAGATTTATAGGATTCACCATTAATCATAATTTGCCAGCGACCTTCACGCACATATCGTCCATTATCGTCTTTCCAGATTGGTAAGCCCCATTTTTCGAACAGGTGGACACTTGAGTCAACATGTCGGGCAATGTTAGCCACCAGGTCGTCACGAATAATTCCCATCATGTCGTTTTTGACATAACGAACATAGTCTTCCAACGAATTTTCGTTGTGTTTAAGTCCCAGATATAGGTTAATGGCCGAAAGCCCCATAGCAACAGCACCGCTTCGATCCATTGAGGCTTTGTCAACCAAAGTAAGCTTCATATTGTTTTTCTTAGCCCAATAGGCAGCTTCAAATGCAGCACCGCAAGCCGACATTCCACCACCAAGTATTAATAAGTCGGTAGTATGTTCGGTTATTTGAAAATCGTTGATAATACTCATTAAAGAAAAAATTTTAGAGGGTTATAATTTCATCAATACCAAGAGATTCGGGTTCTGTTCTAAGCATATTGCTTTTCAGATCGTTGGTTGCAGTTTCAAAACCGGCATCAGGCGCAGCATTACCTTCAGGGATGGTACGTGTAGGAAATTTAAATCTCTTAATAGCTCCTGAACGAAATTTTACTGACCACAAAATACTGTCGGAACTGCGGAGTGGTTGAACAATAGCACCCATAGGCATGAAATCGGCATAACCTCTGACTTCAATTGCCTGAGTCGGGCATATTTTAACACAATTATAACACTCCCAGCACATTTCAGGTGCACGATTATAAGCTTTATTGCTTTCTTTGTCGAGAAGCATCAGGTCGTTAGGACAAATGTACTGACAGGCAGTTTTATCCTGTGCTTTGCAGCCATCACATTTTTCACTGATTACAAAACTTGGCATAATATAAAGAAATTATTATTTATTTTTTGAGGACAAAATTACAATTTTCTGAAAAAGAAAAAGGATTTTATAAAACCTTTATGTCGTGAATCAGCTCTTTCCCCAAAAACCTGTTTATCACCACCTTCATCCTGCCTTTTAAAAATAGTATTTCCTGTTTTGCTACCGGTGAATTCACTGTCAATACCAAAGTCTTGTCTTTAACATACAAATCAGTAGTATGTTTGTAAATCATTTCACCGGCTATTTCTTTCCACGACTCAGTAATTCTTCTTTCATCAAATTTAATCCTGAGGTTATACTGATCAATAAACTTATCAATAGCCTGTTTTAAAGAAATTTCGTTTTTGGGAGTCATACAAAATATCTTGCAAAACTACTTAACTATTGTTATTTTATGATTAATTACTGAATTTTCAGTAGTAACAACTATGTAATAAACACCTCCCGAAAACTGTTCAAGACTTATTTTCACCTGTTCGTCAATGACATTTTTAAAATGCTGCTGATTAATCATTTTTCCTAAAGAATTGTATATCATCAGGTCAATATCCTGGTTTTTATTCAGTTGAAAATCCAGTGTAAACTGTCCTTTCGAAGGATTAGGATACAGCATTACCTTGTTACCAAATTCATCTTCAGCAATAGCATCAGGAATACCAACTTTAACTTTACGTTCGACCATTTTGGCTTTATTACCTGAAGGGTCGGTAGCATTGTAACGTATCCAGTACCAGCCGTTTTTATTCACATTAACATTATCGGCTTTGACAGCTGTAATTCCGGAATAATAATTATCTGTAACAGTTGTTCCGGGATCATTCAAAGTTTCACCTACCTCGAGTTTTAATGTATCCGGACCGACTAAATGAATAACCGGTGCTGTTGTGTCCACAACATATACTGTTCTTACGACAGGATTTGAAAAATTACCATTTTTATCAAATGCAATATAAGTAACTGTAAATGTATCAACACGGCTGGTATCAACCAGATTTTGAATAACGATACTTGACGAAACATCTCCATCCATATTATCTGTTGCTGTGGCCCCTGGTTCAATATACTTTTCAAAGACACCAACAATCATCGGATTATTTCCCTTCAAGGTAACATCAGGCTTTGTTTTATCAGGAGTAACAAATACTGTTCTAATTTCTTCTTCCGCTTTGTTTCCTTTGCTATCCTGGATATTAAATTTCACTTCATATTTCCCTGCTTTGTGAATATTTACATTGCTTACAATGACAATTTTTGAAGAAATATCGCCTTCAACAGCATCAATTGCAGTAGCACCTGAGTCAATATAGGGGTAACTGATTTCAGTAATTGTTGGATTATATCCCTTTAATTTCAGCACCGGAGGGGTTTTATCTTCAGTAATTATAATTCTATAGTCTTCAATTTCTCCAAACTGATTAGGCCCGCATGGTGAATGAGGAACATAACCTGCCAGTTCATAGCTCACCCTCATTCTGGTGTTGCCAAGAAGTGCATTAGCCGGCACGGTAATATTACCTGACCAGATGGCTGCTTGCTGAGAATTTATACTGGCAGCAAGTTCTGCTGGTTCAGTAAAAACACCGTCCTGATTGTAGTCAATCCATATTTTCTTGGAAAACTGATATGGTAAATTAGCACTATATACTGCAAAAGTATATTTTCCACCTTGCTCAAGCTCAGTTGAACGTGTAGAAGTATAATCAGAATAAGAAACCTTACCTGCCTCAGTTGAATTGTCTAACTTATTTAATTCGACACGTGAAATACCCCATGTATTCTGCAAATTGTTAACCTTTGGCCTGCAATAGGCAAAAATATTAATGTATGCCTGTTTTAATAAAGAATCGCTACCTAGTGAATTACTTGTCTTTAATTCAACATCGTATTTTCCTGCAGTAGAAAATTTCGTTTTTATTACCGGGAATTTTTTCCCTTCAGGATTAACAAAAGTTACACTCGAAGGAGTAAAACGCCAATCCCAATCGTTAGGTCCGTATTTCGACAAATCAGTAAACTGAATAATGTCGGATGTATCGGCATTGAATGTATTTGCAACAAAGTTGGTTGATGGTTTTTTTATCGGGTCAATCACTTTAAAATCATTAGTGGCAGAATGTTCATCTGCACAGTTTAATACTTTGAGATAAACATATTGTTGTTTAGGAGTACTGAATTGATAAATTCCGTTATACATACTATCATCAGGTGTACCATCGTAGTCAAAATCCCACAAGCTTTTATCAACTCTACCAGTAGAAGTGTTGGTAAAATAAGTAAATGCTCCACCGGTATAAGCAGTATCAGGATATTTAAATGAAGCTTTAGGAGCAGTTACAGGTTTTACCCACCAGTCGGCAATAAAGCCAGCAGCATTCGTTGAAAAATTGGTAATTTCTTCGATATACATATAACCAGATTCAGCTACAAGCGGCATCGTGAAAGAAGGAGGAACACCAAAAGTAAAACCACTACCAGTATGTAATGGCTTGCCTTTATTATCTTTTCCATCATAAACCCTTAAATAATCACCGGAAGCAAAATCGAATTTTGAAAACTTAAGATAAATTTTTTCATTACAAGGTTTAAGTAAGAGGGCATAATTTTCATTGTTCAGATAATTTCCATTTGGACCACCACCATCAAACAATCGGCCTGCACCTGCATCCTGTTCAAAAGGCCATGACCCCATTTGAGCATTGGCAACAGTAACAATTTTTTTCTTTTTTGTAATTGGTTGACTGGTTCCGATGTTGTTTGAACTGGTTAAAATAATATCAAAAGCATCAATGCCATAAAACTCGATAACCGGATTTTGAGATGTATCAGATGTGCCGTCAGTAAACATATAAGTACTCCAATAATCATAAAACTTAATTTCCCATTTCCATTTGTTGGGGCCATTTGTAGAAAGGTCGTAAAACTGAACTTTTTCACCCTCCGAAACGGTATCTTTATCGGATTGAAAGTCGGCAACAGGTGCCTTTGTAGGCATAATGATTTTGATGGTGTGCAAAGTTTCTGTTTTACCTGCACAGTTTTCTGCAATAAGTTTAACAGTATGATAACCCAGTTTGGTAAATTTGTAATTACCATGTAAACGAACACTGTCGTCAACAATGCCATCATTATTAAAATCCCACTTGTAGTTATTGTTTACCCCAACATTTGTACGGTTAAAAAATGTAACCGGACCGTTCAGATAACCAATAGTATCGGCTTCAATGACTGCTTTGGGTTTAACATTGGGCAATGCACTCCAGGTAGCTGAAAAACCTGTTGCACTGGTTTGTCCGTCTGTAACTTCTTCAATATACATTGCCCCAGATAAGGCAGTAACAGCATTTGGTTTCACCGACCCTGTAAAGCCATCGCCATTGAACAGTGGTTTTCCTTTACTGTCGATTCCATCATAAACTCTAAGAAAATCACCTGCTGAATAGTCGAGAAAATAAAAATTCAGGGTAATGGGTCCTGCACACTCAGGTTGTATTAAAAAGCCACAATTCGAACCATTTTTATAATTTCCGCTATTTCCTCCTGAATCAAAAATAAAACCTGTAAAAAGATTGGAACGTGGTGCATCATTGTCACAAATGGTGTATTCGTTGGTTACTTTTACGTAATTGGTTTTAACTTTGGTATCTGTACCGGCCGGATTACTGGCTTTCAGTGAAACGGTATAGGTACCTGTTTGATGATAGGTATAATTAGGATGTTGAGTAAAGGCACTATCCTTATTACCAAAAGTCCAAATCCAGCTATTCGGATCATTTTTCGATTCATCAAGGAAGCTGATTAACTGACCTGCCTTTGCATTTAAAGGCTGAGCTGAGAACTCTGCAATCGGCTTGGAATAATTTTTCACTGTTACTATTTTTGTTACCGAATCGCTTCCTCTCGAGTTGGTAACTTTCAGTTTTACAGTGTATGTTTTAACACTGTCAAAACTTATGATAGGATTTTGTGATTTACTGTTTGTGCCATTTTTAAATTTGAAAGAAGATGGTGTAATTGTCCATTGCCATGATTTGGGATTATTGACAGATAAATCGGTAAAATTCACATTCTGATTAAAATAGGGATTATAGTTAGAAGCACTATAGTCAGCAACAGGTGCAATCACGCTGTCAATAAAAATTGTTTTCTTAACAGTATCGCGGCATCCACCCTGAACTGTTGCAATAAAAGTAATGGTAAAGAAACCTGTTGTATCGTAAATATGACTTGGGCTTTTGGCATTAGAATAATTAGCAAAACCACTAATTGGATCTCCAAAATCCCAGTACCAGCTGGTAGTAATTCCACCTGTAGTTTCATCTAAAAATGTAACCGGAGTTTTCCATTGATAGCTGTTCCAGCTAAAATTGGCTTTTGCTTCATTGACTATAACGGTTTTTATCACAACACTGTTGATGGCAAATGAAGCATTGGTTTTTGCAGTAAGTTTGACATTATAAATACCTGGATTTTTATAAGTATGAACTGGATTCTGAGTATGAGAAGTATCTCCGTCTCCAAAATCCCATATCCATGAACTTACTTTGTACTGTGTACCAAAAGTATAACTTTTATCGAAAAACTGGCTTGGTGTTCCAAGACAAACTGTGTTTACTGAAAAATCAGCAACAGTTTGCCCTGAATCAGCAATTATAACAGTATAATCTTCCACTTCGCCTACATCAACAGGGTTGGTACATGCCAAAGCAGGAATACGTAAAGCACCGGTTTGTCCGCGAAAATGAGAGCTAACTCTCATGCGTGTAGGACCAACAGGAGCACTTAGTGGAATTTGAAAACTATCAAATACTGGCCCATAAGCAGGATTTCCTCCGGCAGGCATTATACTGTCGAATATCACTCGTTCTGTTGCCTCATCAAATATACCATCTCTGTTAAAATCTATCCATGCTTTTATATAGTTTGGATTTACCCCGTTTCCTGTTTCAACAGATAATGTGTGATAATTTCCTTTAAAAATATTTGTTGACAGGTATAAATAATCGGAATAACCAGTACCTGAATAATATTGAATACCATTATTAATATTCCTGAGAGTTACCCTCCTGGTATAAACAAACTGACTTTGCTTACCTTTTGAAATGCAATAACCAATTCGTCTGTTTCCGCTTGGGTCAACCATTGTTGGAAAACGTCTTGATATGATATGCAAACCATTGAAGCGGGCGTCAACAACATTACCCAAAATAGCACTAGCCGATATATCATAAGTCAGCCAGAAATAATTTGTGCCTGGTTCTAGTTTTTGAGTAGTGAATATTTTAAACATGGTTCCGGGTCCGGTAACAGTACTTCCTACCTGAGTAGTTGTTTTAAATTCAGGACTTTTACCTGTATAATAAAGTTTAGCATTTGCTATTTCAGCAGGATTGGTACTTCCAAGAGTAGAAAAATAAAAAGTATCTGCTTTGAGTGGCGACAATGAGCCATCGGTATTGGTAACTAACTGTATTCTTAAAATCTGATTTTTAGTGCTGCCTGCCACCACTTCATCAATAATTTCGTGATTGCAGGTAGATGATACATAACGCTGTACATCAGGCTGACGAATAACTACCCTGAAATCCTGATAATGAACTGAGCTGACATTTGTAGGTGGGTTTCCTCCCTGCACAGTAAGACTGCTGACACATGGGTCGGGAGGATTATTTGATGGTGTTTGGGTACAAACCCTGAGACGAGTTATACCTAAAACTGCATTTGCAGGGATAGTAATATTGGCCCGAATAATGTGTTCTCCCTGATTTTCGTAATCCCTTACGAGAAAAAGCCGCTCTGATGATTCAAAAATTTTATTCTGATTAAAATCTATCCATGCGGTTACATCCTGAGTATTTGCTCCGTTACCAACCGAAACTGAAATCGGATAAGTATGATTAGGAACAATATCGGTAGTACCGGTACTATAGTTTGTGTAATCATTATAAATAACATCAGGATATAGTGTCCATGGTGCTCCTGTCGTAAAATTTATTTCACCAAATGTTACATTTAAAATGTGTGTGTAAAATCTTGAAAGCTGACCACCTCCGGTATATGTTGGCGTACAATAATTCTGTGCTTTTACTGATGTTATTCCAATAATCAACACTAATAATACGTAAATTTTCCTCATATAAACTATTATTTTAACAACGCAAGATACAACTAAAAATCAGAACATCAATTGTTATTGAAAATTTCTTAATAATTCAAGAATTAAATTCACTTTTTATATACAATTCTTTTGGTGTATAATTTACTTTTGCTACCAAATTTTTCTGATGAAAAAATGGATTTTAATTCTTTTTTGCCTTTTTAACGGGCTTTCTTTATTTTCTCAAAACAATTACCTCGGCTACAAGTCAAAAGGAGGTAGTATTTCTTTTGGAATTCCGGTATATGAGCTTCCTGAAGGTAAATTTTACAAACCGCTTATGTTGCAGTATTACTATCGTTTTCCTTTATTTAAAGATTGGCGTTATTTTAATTTTCAAATGCATATCAGGCCTCAGTACAACATAGTTTTTGTTACTGAAAAATATCATCACGAATTTGGGGTTAATGTTTGTCTGGAAGCTGTGTTTTTGTTATTTGAAAACACCAGCTTTGGCGTCTATACCGGCAGCGGGCCTCATTATATCAGCTATGAGTCGAAACGTCAGGTAAACGGTTTTATTTTTTCAGACAATTTTATTGCTTCTATTCGCTTTAAAAGCAGATTAATTGAAAATTTTGAAACAGAAATTTATGGTGGTCTCAGACATGTTTCCAATGCAGGAATTAAAAACCCAAACTGGGGAATAAACAACTGGATTGTTGGTATTTCGGCAGGTAAACTTTTTTAATTCTTGAAAACTTAACAATGAGGTATATCAAATTAATATAATTGTCGTTATTTATTTCTATACAGCTTTCTCAAGTTAATTTTGCAGCATGAATAAAATATTATTTTTCTTATTAACTCTTGGTTTTCTATGCCTGATAATGTTTGTTCAGGCTCAGAATGTTAAAATCGGTGAATGGAATTCGCATTTAAATTACAGCTCAGGAAAAAAATGTGAAGAAGTAAAGGACAAAATATATTGCTCAACTGCAAGCGGTTTGTTTTATGTAAATAAAGCTGATAACAGCATGATAAAACTATCAAAAATTGATGGATTCAGCGATACCGAAGTTCAAACGATGGAATACGACTCAGATAATGATGCTTTACTGATTGCTTATACTAACACATTTATAGACATTCTTAAAGGAAACAAAATTTACAGCATCCCCGACATCTTCCGTAAAAGCATGACTGGCAAAAAAATTCTTCATCATATTTATTTCAACAACAACTTAGCATATATTTCAGGAAGTTTCGGTATTGTTGTTTACAATATTTCTAAAAATGAAATCAAAGAATCATTTACTGAAATAGGGGCCAATGGAAGTCCAGTTGAGGTTTTTGCAACTGCCATATTCAACGATAGCATTTTTGCTGCAAGTGCTTCCGGTATCCTGGCAGCTTCTTTAAAAAGTCAGAATTTGCTCAATTATAAAGAGTGGAGCCTTGTTAATACTAAATCGTGCAATAAAATTGTTGATTTTACTCAAAGTTTATTTGCTGACATTGATGGATTAATCCATCGTTATGTGAATGGCAAATGGACTGTATTAGTTGATTCAATGAAAGGAAAATGCAATAATTTGCAAGTTACAAACAATGTTTTAACCATTGATTTTGAAAATTGTATCTTAATTATTGATAAAGATTTAAAAACAGATGTTTTGAAAGCAGGTGGTTCTTTGTCTTCACTGGTTGATAAAGAAAACAGGCTTTGGTTTACCAGTTCTCAATATGGTTTGCTCAGCTCAAAAGATTCAAAATTCAATTTTTATACACCAAACGGACCGTTTTCTGGTCGTAACTGGAGTATTAGTATTTCTGATAATACTGCTTTTGTGGCACCAGGAGGATATAATGTTATTGGTACTCCTACCTATTTTAAAGATGGTTATTATATTTATAAAAATGGTAGCTGGACTAATATTAATTTTACCAACGAACCCAATTTAAGTGAAATTTATGATATAGTTAAAATAGCTGTTGACCCGCAAAATAAAGATGTTTATATTGGTTCTTACGGGAATGGACTGGTGGTTTTTCGCAATAATGCCTTTTTGAAAATCTATGATGATAAAAATTCCAGTTTGCAGGGAACTGTTGATAATCCTGATAAAATCCTGATTACAGGTATGAAATTCGACAATAAAAATCGTCTTTGGGTAACTAACACAGGAGCAGAAAAACCAATTTCAGTAAAAAATACCGATGGCAAATGGATGTCATACAGTTTAGGCTCATCAAAACATCGCAGAACTGGTAATTTTGTAATAGATAATTCAGGTCGTAAATGGATACTTTTACCTTTCGATGCCGGATTAATTGTTTTTGATGAAACAAGAACATCTGGTAATCAATACATTCTATTAACCAAAGCCGAAAATAACGGCAATCTGCCAACTGATAGAATTCATTCAATAGCATCAGATAAAAAAGGAAGAATCTGGATTGGGAGTGAAGAAGGTGTTGCTGTTTTTTACAATCCGGCTGATGTTTTTTCTCAAAAAGGAGTGAGTGCAAACCGAATCTGGATTAATCAAAACGGTGAATCAGGATATTTACTCGCTTCTGAAATTGTAACGGTTATTACAGTTGACGGGGCCAATAAAAAGTGGCTTGGCAGCCGCAACGGTGTTTGGTATGTCAACGAAGATGGCTCTGAAATCATTTATCATTTCAATACAGAAAACAGCCCTCTACCATCAAATTTTATACGTGATATAACTGTAAATGATTTGACCGGTGAAGTTTTTTTTGCTACTGATAAAGGTATTGTTTCTTTTCGCAACTATGCTGTCGGAGCCGGCTCCACACATACCGATGTGTTTGCCTATCCTAACCCTGTTGAGCCTGATTATCAGGGCCCCGTGGCTATCAAAGGATTGGTTTATAATGCAAATGTTAAAATTACAGATGTGGCAGGCAACATTGTTACCCAACTTACAGCTGAAGGTGGACAGGCGATATGGAATTTAAAAGACATTTCAGGAAGAGAAGTTAAATCAGGAGTTTATCTGGTGTTCAGCAGCAATGATGATGGTTCGGAAACTATGGTTACTAAAATTCTTATTGTAAGATAAATGTTGCTGAAAACAACTGCTATCAACATCAAAACAGTAAAATACGCTGAAAGCAGTCTGATTGTTAAATTGTTTACCCGCTCAAATGGTATTCTTTCCTTCTATGTTAAAGGCGTTTACAGCCGGAAAAGTGCTTTTAAACCCGCTTTTTTTATGCCTTTGCAAATCATTGATATTGACTTTTATTATCATGAAAATAAAAACCTGCTGAGTTTAAAAGAAGTCAAACCCGACAAATCTTTTAATAACATTCATTTTGCCAAAGAAAAAAGCCCTGTTGCATTAATGATGGCCGAACTCATTAATAAAACCGTCAGGGAAGTTGAAAAGAATGAAACCTTATTCGATTTTTTAATTCATTGTATTGAAAAACTGAATAATACCCATAACAAAACCAACAATTTTTTTGTGTTTTTTATGGTTCATTTGTGCAAGTATCTTGGTTTTTCTCCTTCAAATAATTACAGCAACGACTTTAAATTATTTGACATCCGAACAGGAATGTTTTCTTCTGACGAAGGTGAATCTTCTTTCAGCTTAAAACCGGATGAAAGTGAATTATTGCATCAGATTTTAAATTCAGGCATGTCCGATTTTGCCTCCTTAAAAATAATAACTGATTTGCGTCAGCGACTCATCGAAAAACTGATGACCTATTACGAAATTCATCTTGAAGGTTTTAAAGGTCTTAACTCTTTACAGGTTTTTCGTGAAACTTATAAAAACGAAATTAATGACACCAAATTAACATCCCACTGATTAAAAACACTAGTCTTTCTTATCTTTGCACCTTCAAAATATTGCACAAATAATTAAAATTTTAAATAAATGACAATAAAAAACATTATCTCAATTGCACCGGATGGACGTAAATTTCAGATTCCTTCGAAAGAACAGAATCAAGATGAGTTTTTAAGATTAAAAACTTTGTCGGAAAAAGCAAAGAAAGAAGGAAAAGAAGTTGTGGTGGTTTTAGGTGTTGGATTTGTAGGTGCAGTTATGGCTTCGATAGTTGCAGATACTGAGAAAAATGGAAAACCAAGTAAATTTGTTATCGGGTGCGACTTGCCTGCCCCTGGTTCTTACTGGAAAATTCCAGTCATTAATGAAGGTAAACCTCCGGTTAAAGCCGAAGACCCTGAAGTAGATATAATTATTCACCGGACTGTTATTGAAAAACAAAGCCTGACTGCTACCTGGAACAACGATTGTCTGAAACTGGCAGATGTTGTAGTGGTTGATGTACAATGTGATTTTCATAAACAGGAATTAGGCAATATGAGAAGCGGTGAAACCGATATGGAAGCACTCGAAAATGCAATCAAAACAATAGGCGAAAAAATACAGGCTCACTGCCTTACACTTATCGAAACTACTGTTGCTCCAGGAACAACCGAATTAGTAGCATGGCCTATTCTTAAAAAAGAATTTCGCAAAAGAGGCATCAGCACTCTGCCTCTTTTAGCTCATAGTTTCGAAAGAGTAATGCCCGGCCGTAATTATGTATCAAGTATTCGTGATTTTTGGCGTGTTTGCAGTGGCTGTAATATTGAAGCACGCGAAAGAGTAAAAACATTTTTATCGGAAGTGATAAATGTTAAAGACTATCCTTTGACAGTAATGGACAGGCCTATTGAATCGGAAACAACCAAAATTGTCGAAAATTCTTACAGAGCAAGCATTCTGGCTTTTATGAACGAATGGAGTTTGTTTTCAGAACGCAACGGAGTTGATCTGGTAAAAGTTTATAAAGCCATTAAAATGCGTCCTACTCATTCAAATATCATGTTTCCGGGTCCCGGAGTTGGTGGATACTGTTTGCCAAAAGATGGAGGCTTGGGCTATTGGGCATACAAACATATTTTAGGCTTTAATGATGGTGATGATGTTTTTAAAATTACACCAAGCGCTATAGATATTAACGACACTCGTGCCCTTCATGTGGCTGAAATGACAAGAGATGCCTTAAGAAATATTGATATTCATATTGCAGGCTCTGAAATATTGGTTTGCGGTGCAAGTTACAGGCAGGATGTCGGTGATACACGTTACAGTGGCAGCGAACTGGTTGTCAGACGCATACGTGAACTAGGTGCCGAAATCAGGGTACACGACCCCTATGTTGAAAACTGGGTTGAACTAGAGCAGCAGGAAACATGGAAATTGTCGTGGAAACGATTTTTCAGAAAACAGGAAGACCTGAATCAGGTGAAAGTTCAGAAAAATCTGGAAAAAAGTATTGAAGGTGTCGAAGCTGTTATTTTTGCTATACCTCATCAGCAATACCTCGATATTGAACCGGAAATTATTGTCGAATGGGCTGGAGGGCCTATTGCCATTATTGATTGTTTTGCCATTCTTGATGATGATAAAATAAAACGCTTTTTTGAATTAGGATGTGAAGTTAAAGGTCTTGGCAGAGGTCATATTCAGCACATTAAAAAAGACGTTCTGAGAAACAAAAAAAGCAAAAACCTTTGAGATTTTAATTAAAATTTTGCAGGATGACATAAAACCTCAAAGGCAAAAATCTTTTCTTTATTGTTTTTTCCCTACCGATACCCAGTAAATCTTACTTTCTGATTTATCGTATTGAACATAAATATACAAGCCTTTATACTCTCCTCTCCAGGCTCCGATAATTGATTTCACAAATTTATAGTCGGGTAGTGCTTTTTTCAGCTTTTCAAGACTGGTATTTTTATCAACTTTAAATCCTTCAATTTCAAAGCTACCCTTAAAAAATTCTTTTGGTAAAAAATTGTAATTTTCATCAGGATCTTTTTCAAAGTAAATATTAAAATCTGTTACTCTTCCGCTTCCCGATTTTTCATAAAGAATAATACCTGTTGCATCATAAGTATGAATGTCGTTGCCTCCCGGATCAACTCTGTCGGCTTTGCCCAATGCCTTTTGAAATGTTTTAACTTGCCATGGAAAATCAAATTTTACTTTTGATATAAGCAATTCTCCCTTACTGACTTTTATACTATTTTTAGATTTTGGAGGCGTAAAAGCCAAAATTGATGCTACTAAAACGATAGCTGTCAATTGTAATGATAATTTTTTCTCTTTCATGATTTCAACATTTTAACTTCGACTATATACCTTGATTTTGTAAAATGTAAATAAATCTTTTTAAAGGCAGGCTATTTCAGGCATGAACATTCAATCAGAGGGTTACAAGTTGCAAGTTCGGGGTTCTTTGTTTGGTGTTTGTTGTTCAGGGTTTGTTTTGTTCAGAGTTCGTTTGTTTATTGATTATTGTGATTTTTTTGGAAATTGTTACTTGCTTTTTGGAATTTGTTCTTCTTTGTTTGGTGTCGGGTGTCAGGTGTCTAAGGCGTCATTGCGAATTTTTTACCTTGAAAAATAATTGTAGTTAAAAAATGAAGCAATCTGTATAGTCAAGCTTTGTGATTAAAGACCTCAAAGGTTTTTCTTATGAAATCACTGCCTTGAAAGTTTAAATCAGTATTTTAAGGCGATGAAACCTTTGAGGTCTTATTGATCCTGTCTCAGTTTTAACTTTGTGAAACTTGGTGTTTTTTGTGCTTTTGTGGCAGAAAAAGAGTAGGCAGTTGGCAATAAGCAGTAGGCATGCAATCTGAAATCACTAATCCGAGATCCGCAATTAATTATTTCGCACTTCAAAGTTTTCAAACTTCAGATTTAAAAAAGAAAACTCATCAACCCTCAAAACAATTAAACACAATACCTTTGCGTTAAATAAAAAATCAATATTATGGGGCTTATACTTCAAATTGCCGGGTTTTTGTTGCCATCAATAGTCGTTTTTCTGACAGCATATTTTGTAATCAAAGAGTTTTTAAAACGTGAAGACAATAAAAAATTAAGTGAAGCAAAATCATTGTTAAGTAAAGAAACTCTTATGCTTCGGCTTCAGGCATACGAACGAATGATATTATTGCTCGAAAGAATTGCACCTGCCAGTATTGTCATTCGTATAAACAAAGAAAATCTTAGCGCCAGTGATTTTCATCTTCAATTGTTGGCTGTTATTCGTGCCGAATATGAACATAATATTGCACAGCAACTCTATATTTCAAAAGAAGCCTGGCAAATTGTTATTTCAGCGAAAGAAGATGTTGTTAAAATAATCAATCTATCAAAAGACAGAGTTGCCGATAACGACAGTGCATTAAATCTGGCAAAAACAATTTTAAGTCTTAACCAGCAGGGAGTCAATAAGGTAGATTCTGCAATTGATTTTTTAAAAAATGAAGCTAAGCGACTTTTTTAGGTCACTCAAAAAACAAAATTTCTCTTTTTCATGTTAAAATATTTTATCCGTATTCTATTGCAAAACTTCATCATTTTATGGTGTATTTTGGGTTGCAGCACACCTTATATGGTTGGATATGATATGGTTGAAATTAATAGCAACATAAAAAATTCGGAAAAAATTGACTCATTGATTGTTCCTTATAAAAACATCATTGATCTTGAAATGAACACATTAATCGGATACAGTAATGTTTCTATGACCACCTCATTTCCTGAAGGATTACTTGGAAATTTTGTCAGTGATGTGATGTTAGACAGTATTTCAAAATTATATCCGCATCACAATATGTTTTCACTAGTAAACAATGGAGGTTTAAGACGAAGCTTGCCCGAAGGAAAAATTACCAAAGGACTTATTTTTGAAATAGCACCTTTCGAAAACGAAATTGTAATTCTTGAACTTGATTCAACATTAATCAGCCAACTGGCAGATTATCTGATAAATGGAGATGAAATGGCAATAGCAGGTGGTCAATTTGTGTTTTCCGGCAAAAATCCGTCTCAGATAAAAATCAATAATCAGCCGATTAACTCCCTTTCAGCTTATTTTCTGATAACAGTTGACTATCTGGCCAACGGAGGCTCCAATATGAATTTTTTAAAGAATGCAAAGCACAGAATTGATACAGGTATTAAGTTACGTGATTTATTAATAGAAAGCATATTATCGCAATATGCCCGTGGTAAATCGGTTTATTCTCAAAAAGATGGCAGAATTCAAATTAATTAATAGGAGAGATTTTATACAGCGTTCTGCGATAATTTGCGGAGGTGCACTTGTAGCATCATCACTGCCTTTTCATGTCTTTTCGAAAACAGGAATTAAAAAAATAGTTATTTTACATACCAATGATGTTCACAGCCGGATAGAACCATTTCCGATGGACGGAGGTAAACATCAGGGAAAAGGTGGATTTTCGGCACGTGCTTCACTCATCGAAAAAATCAGAAAAGAGGAAGGCAGTGAGAATGTTTTGTTGTTTGATGCAGGCGATATTTTGCAAGGGACACCCTATTTCAATTACTTTCAGGGCGACATTGAGTTTAAATTGATGTCGGCTATGAAATATGATGCAACAGCCATCGGAAATCATGATTTTGATGGCGGACTTGAAAATCTTGCCCGTCTTGCAGCCATGTCGGATTTTCCTTTGATTTGTTCAAATTACGAAGTAAATAATACTGCTCTTGAAAATCTGGTTTTGCCTTATAAAATATTTGATCGTGGAGATTTAAAAATTGGTGTTTATTCACTTGGAATAGAATTAAATGGATTGGTTCCGGATAAACTTATTAAAGGCATTGTTTGCAATGAAGCTCTGCAGAAAGCTATTTATTATGAAAAACTGCTTCATTCAAAGCACAAATGTGATTTAATTATCTGTTTGTCTCATTTAGGTTATGCTTACAAAAACGATAAAATCAGTGACAGCATTATTGCTCAAAACACAAAATACACTGATTTAATCATAGGCGGACACACTCATACTTTTATGAGCAAACCTGAACTTTTTCCAAATAAAAGTGGTAACTCCTGTTGTGTGTTTCAAACAGGATGGGGTGGAATTAATCTTGGCAGAACCGATTTTGAAATCGAAGTTGGAAAAAAGAATAAACGAATCACTGGAAATTCATTATCAGTTAGTTAAAATTTTTTTTAAAAATTATTAACATTTTTTGCACAATTATTAATATTGTTGCACCTTTAGGGTCGGAAATTAATTAGGTATATCACATTTTTTAACGGATTTATGAGTGAAAGACACAACGAAATTTGGGAGAATTGTCTTGAAATAGTCAAAGACAATGTAAATCTTCAAAGCTTCAAAACATGGTTTAAACCAATCAAGCCTGTTAAACTGGAAGATAATATTTTAACGATTCAGGTGCCCAGTCTTTTCTTCTATGAATGGCTTGAAGAACACTATGTAAATTTGTTGAGAAAAACGATAAAAAAAATAATCGGCCCCGGTGCCAAACTTGAATATAATATTTTAGTAGAAAACACATCCGACAATAACAAACAACGCATGATCAATATGCCAGCATCCGAACAGGGAAGAGATGATGGTATGGAAGTATCTATGCCCGTCAACATTAGCAACAGCATTAAAAATCCATTCATTATTCCCGGACTTAAAAAAGTAAAAGTTGATCCTCAATTAAATAATAACTTTTTATTTGATAATTTTATTGAAGGTGAATGCAATCGCCTTGCCCGTACTGCAGGTATTTCAATTTCAGAAAAACCTGGTGGGACTTCATTTAACCCTCTTTTTATTTTTGGAGGTGTTGGGCTTGGAAAAACTCATCTTGCTCAGGCAATAGGCAATGAAATCAGAAACAATTTTAAAAACAAAGTTGTTCTTTATGTTCAAAGTGAGCAATTTGCCAATCAATATATTGAATCGTTAAGAAATAATATTATCAACGATTTTATCAATTTTTACCAGCTTATTGATGTATTAATTGTTGACGATGTACAGTTTTTTGCCAATAAAGAAAAAACTCAGGATATATTTTTCCATATTTTTAACAGCCTGCATCAAAATAATAAGCAATTAATTTTAACTTCTGATACCTCGCCCAAAGACATGAAAGGTTTAGAAGAAAGATTATTGTCGAGGTTTAAATGGGGATTAGCGGCTGAATTGATGAAACCTGATTTTCAAACCCGAATTCAGATTCTTGAAAACAAAATACATGTCAACGGTATCAGCTTACCACGAGATGTGGTTGAATACATTGCCTACCATGTAAGTACAAGCATTCGCGAACTTGAAGGCTCTTTGATTTCACTTTTAGCTCATGCTTCGTTAATGAAAAGAGAAGTCAATGTAAATCTTGCAAAGGATATTTTGAAAAACTTTATCAAAAAATCTTCCAAAGAACTAACCATTGAGCATATTCAGCGTCTGGTAGGCGACCACATGAACGTCAGCATTGACGAAATTAAATCGAAAACCAGAAAAAGAAATATTGTGCAGGCACGTCAGATCTCAATGTATTTTTCTAAAAAATTGACTTCATCTTCTTTGTGCGTTATTGGAAAACATTTTGGCAACCGCGACCATAGCACTGTAATTCATGCATGTCAAACAGTAAATGATTTAAAAGATACCGACCCCGAATATTTATCCAAATTAAATGAGATTCAAAAATTAATAACCATAAATCTGGGTTAATATCACGGACATTGTCCGTCAAACGGAACTCTTTTACCATTGGTTTTTTTAGCTACAAAAGCTCCTTTAATCCCCAAATCTATTATGTCTTGTCGAAATTTGCATGCCTCTTCAAAGGTATTAAAACGACCTATCAGCAACTTTACAGAACCATTGCTGTTTTCGACATTCATGTTGACTAAACTTTCGTTGTAAACTGAAAAATCAAAACTTTTAAAAAATCCAATCTGAACCTCATATTTATCACCACTCATATCGTTTGTGAATATTGGTTGATAAGTGCCTGTATCGGAATAATTGCTTTTCAATTGAACCTGAGTGATACTATCAATGATTGCTGAAAGTTTCTTGTTTTCCGACAATACTTTTGTTAAATCATTTTTTTCAGAATTGTGTCGCTGTAAACTCCATTCCCATTTCCCATTTCCCTGATAAAACTGAAAATAAACAAAGGCACTTGCTGACACCAAAAACAAAAAAACAAATAAAAACAGCAAAAAAACAATCCCTTTATTACCATTTTCTGTTACTTCTTCTTCTTCTTTTTCCGATTCAATTACCTCTTCATCATTATGTTCTATTTCACCTTCAATTTCAAATTTCATTCTTTCCATAAAATCAGTCATTTTTGTAGTTGCAAAATTATATGATAAAATTAAAAGTTTTACAACTTTCTTTTTTTAAAAATAATTAAATAGAAAATAAATTTTTTAAAATGTTCAAAACAACAAAGAAAATCATTAAGGATATTGATAATTATCTCAGTCATGTCAATTCTTCTTCAGTCATTTTCAAGAAAGGAATGATTGATTTTTTATCTGAAAATGATGCTGAATTTAAAGAACAGCTTAAAGAAATGGCTAAAACAGAGCATTTTGCAGATGCATTAAAACGAGAAATCGAAAATACATTATATTCACAGTCTCTGTTGCCTGAAAGCCGTAGCGATGTTTTACGATTAATTGAACGGCTGGATGAACTGATAGATACTGCCAAAGAAATATTAGTTAATTTTGACATTGAAAAGCCTTATATCCCGGGAGAATTTCATCATAAGTTTTTTGAATTATCAGATGTTGCATGCAGGGCAGTTGAAGTCTGTGTTGAAGCAACAAAAGTATATTTTCATAATCCGTCAGACATAAAAGAAACATTAAGAAAAATTTATTTACTTGAAAAAGAAGCTGATAATATATCAAATCAGCTTAAAATAGAGGTTTTTAATAATAATGAGCTTAATCTGAGTCAAAAAATGCATATCAGGTATTTCACTGCCCGCACCGATTTACTAGCCGATACTGCTGAATCGGTTGCTGATTTATTATCTATTTCGTCAATAAAACTGATAGTGTAAAAGCATTGGTAATCTTATATTTAATCTGCGGATTGTTCTTAGGCTGGTCTCTTGGAGCCAACGATGCAGCCAATATATTTGGAACAGCAGTAGGTAGCAGAATGGTAAAATTCAAGACTGCGGCTATCACTAGCTCCTTATTTGTTTTGATGGGCAGTATATTGGGAGGAAGTGGTACAACCGAAACACTAAATGAACTGGGAAAAGTTACTGAATTAAAAGATGCAGCAATAATATCATTTTCTGCTGCTTCAATAGTTTTGGGAATGACATGGCTGAAACTTCCGGTAAGCACCTCTCAGGCAATTATAGGTGGAATTATCGGCTGGAACGTGTTTAATGGAGTTAAAACAAATCCCGAAATACTCACTAAAATAATTTCAACCTGGATTTTTAGTCCGGTATTATCAGGTATAACTGCCATAATATGTTATCTGGTTTTCAAAAATCTGATAGTAAAAATAAAATTACATTTGCTTTTAAGGGATCAAATCATCAGAAAAAGCTTAATTTTTATTGGTGCTTTAGGTGCATATAGTTTAGGAGCTAACAACATTGCTAATGTGATGGGCATTTTTATACATTCTTCGGGTTTAAACGATTTGTTACTATTTAACACATACACCATTCCCGTTTCATTTCAGCTTTATTGTTTGGGAGGATTAGCTATTTCAGCTGGGATTATTACTTATTCAAAACCTGTTATGCTTACAGTTGGGAAGAACTTACTCAAACTTTCACCGGAGCATGCTTTGATAGTAGTTTTTAGTCATTCTGTGGTACTTTTATTATTTTCTTCTGTAAAATTATCCATGTTTTTATCTTCAATAGGATTACCTCAAATACCTTTAGTGCCGGTTTCAAGCACACAGGCTATTATTGGTGCTATACTCGGATTAGGTTTGTTTAAATCATCATCAAGTTTGAAATTCAGGAAATTGGGTGAAATTGCGCTCAGTTGGGTGCTTGCTCCTTTGTTGACTTTACTTTTCTGCTATTTATTGTTTGCCATTTTCCGTTAGGCAGAAATAATGTCCAATACTTTACCACACATTTCCATTAATTTTTCTTTATAGTTAAGATTTGCAACTGCCCGAATGCGGTTACCCAATGCCAAATCAATGGTTATTGCCTGATGTCCTAACAAAGACGACAAACCATAAATAGCACTGGTTTCCATTTCAAAATTAATTATCTTTTGATTATTATACTTAAAACTGCTTAATACTCTCAGTAAATCATGATTTTCAGGTTTCAGACGGAGAAATCTGTCTTGAGGTCCATAGAAACCGGGAGTAGCCACTGTAATTCCATGAAAAAAATCATTCTGGAATAATTCCTTTAATGTTTCCGTACTTTTAAATAGATAAAAGGGGATTTTTAAGTTGTTTAATTTAAAGTGATTTTCAACCTGATGCTTTAAAACCAACTCATCATTATCGAAACGACATTCATAAAAACTCATCAAATTATCAAATCCAATGCAATAATCACTCACTATAAAACTTGAAACCGGAATATCAGGTTGAATTAAACCACAGGTGCCTAACCTGAAAAATCGTAATTGCCTTTTTTCAGATTTTTCCATTTTGCTTTTAAAATCAATGTTTGCCAAAGCATCGAGTTCGTTGATAACAATATCAATATTATCGGTACCAATACCTGTTGAAACCACTAATATCTGCTTTTTATTATAAAAACCTCTGGTGCTGTAGAATTCACGATTGCTTTTAGAAACATCAACTGAAGTTAAAAACTGAGTAATTAAATTTACCCGGGCAGGATCACCAACTAAAATTATGTTTTCTGCCAACTCATCAGGCAATAAATGAAGGTGGAAAATACTGCCATCCGGATTAAGCATTAATTCTGTTTCAGAAAAAGTTTTCATTTTGTAAATTTCAGGCAAAAGTAGAAAAATCAGGCCAAGTGTTGAAAAAGTATTTTTATTTTTGAACAATTAAAAAACATTTCAAAACAGTAATTTGATACAATATTTACGTCAGCGAAGCCCTTTTCAATATGTGTTGTTGTTTGTTTTGGTTTTTGCTTTAAATATTTCTTTGTTTTTTCATACTACACCTGTTAACATCCACAACGAAAGCCTCATTTTTGATATATTTTCTGAGTTTACAAGCACAATAAGCAATTTCTGGTATGTTGTAATTTCTTTACTAACCACATATTTTGTCGCATTATTCATCAACCATATTTTCAACAAATTCAAATTATTGGATGAAATAAACCTGTTTCCTGCATTTATTTTTATAATTACCGGTTCAATGTTTCCAGGAATTATTCTGCTATCACCAGCTTCAATTTCATTTATTATCCTGCTGATTGTTATTTACAATTTACTTTACTTATTTGACATGGAGGGTGCAGTTCAGCATTTATTTTTTACAGCTTTTTACCTCAGTATTGCTTCTCTTATATTTTTCCCTGTTATTATTCTAATCGTATTTATTATTATTTCTTATCCCATTCTGAAACGACTGAACTGGCGTGAATTTATTATCATTATTATTGGGATTTGGGTTCCATTTCATTTGCTAATGATTTATTATTACTGGAATAATTCTTTAACGTCCTTTATTTCAAATATATCAGGACTTTATTCAGGATTCAGATTTCCGTTAAACTGGAAACCTGTAGTTGAATTAATTCCGGTTTCTTTTCTTTTTTTGGTTTTATTTATTGGTTTTGTTAAAGACTCTCTGGTTTCCGGAATGAGAACTGTACAAAAATCAAGGTTTATGAGAGTTTTTGCTATTTTACTTATTATTACTTCAGTTATTTTTATTTTTTTTACCTCAAATTATCTGGCATTTGGCATTTTTCTTCTTTTGCCGGTGAGCTTTTTTCTTTCCACGATTTTGACCATTGGAGAAAGAAGATTAAATAAAATCTTCTTTTTTGTAATGATTATTATCTCCCTTGGAATGCAAATACTGAAAATACAATAAATAGATATCAGAAGGTTGTTTTCGAAACTGCCGATTTTTTGGGTTTGCTTTTTATATAATTCCAACCAAAATTAAATGATATCGTATGCGCATTAATTGGGTTAATAAGACTAACAATATCATCAGTAATGAAGTAGAAGTTTGAACCTAATATTCGTAAGCTCAAACCTGTGCCCAGTTTGCTATTTCCCCTTGAGTTTAAAGTATAATTAGCACATAAACTAAGGATATTGCCAAATTTACGTTGATAAAGTAGTGAATAATTCATTAAATTATAATAGCTATCGAAGCGATTGTAAATAACTAAACCAAACCTGTCTTTTGGTGTTAAATTATAGTTTGCTGTAATGTATAATTTCGAATTTAAAGAAGTTGAAAACGGAGTGATTGATTTTTGAAAACTAAATTTTTCCATCAATGTATCTGTCAGAAGGTTCAAAGCACTATCACTGAAATCAAAGTTAAAAGTAGAATCAATTTTTAATCCTTGAAATGCTAATTTCCCGTTTTCCAGAAAATATGATTTAGTATTTTTGGTCCAATGAATGTATCCTAAATCAATAATACTAAGACTTGCACTAAGCTTGTCATTGATTTTATAAGATGCACCAATGTCAAAAGCCATTCCTGGATTTCCAAAATTTAATACATCTGAAGGAGAGTTGAATGATGGTCCGTTCGTATCAATAGGTGCTGCTATTCTAATCATTGTAGAATAATTTGCTGTAAGCCAATAGGTGGTTGTATCAATCGAAATGGTTATATCACTCTTTACAGTTTTTAAATTTACAATACCTTGTAAGTACTTAAAACGTCCACCAATATAAAGCTTGTCCTTGATTAACCTGCTGTAGCCAAGTGCCAATTCGTTATAATTCACTGCATCAACGCCAATTCCACTAAAATCAGCCTGACCACCAATAAACGGTCCATTTCCTTGCCATCCTAATGCAAGTAAATCGCGTGGATATCGAAATTCAAAGAAAGTTTTATTGGACAAAAACAATGAAAAGTAATTTTTTTTGACTTTAAAAGAAGTAGAAAGCAATTCCAAATCAAATTCATTGTTCACAAAATTGACTTTATCAAGGTTATCAATGATTTTATTTGGGCTTATATACAATGTATTATTCTCTATTTTTGAAATCATTTGTTTGAGAGACATATTTGTATTGGTTTCCCAAAACCAGTTTCCTAAAGGAAAACCAATACTGTAACGATAATCAGGAAACAGAGAAGGATTTGTATGAAGGGAAACAGGAAGATTTGTCATGAAATGTCGAGTAATTCCTTGCCCTTTAGCAGTATTAATGTTAATTATTAATACGCTTACTATAAGTAGAATAATCTGTCTCATGTTAGAACTCTATTTTTAATTTTACATAAAGACTTACTTTCAAATCAAGTCGGTTGTAGGTGTAAACCTTAATATCTTTTGTTGCTTTATCGGCAGAAGAGGCAAATATCCTGATAATAAATTGCGACAACTCAGGATTTTTTTCAATTTTATCTTTTGATACTATAAATTTTGTTAATGATTTAGTTGGCTTTATTACCTTTCCGCTTGTGTCTACAACACCCGACTTAAACAATAAGCTTGTTGATTCAACTATTGAATCCAGTATATTACGTGCTGTATCGGCAAGGTAAACCTGTAAATTCATATCCAATGGAGTTCCATTTTCTGATAAAAGATTAAGTTGTATCTGTTCAAGAATACTCATATCGAGCGAATCAACGCCCAGATAAAATTCGTACTGATAATTTTTTAAGCTACCATATAAAGGCATGTTAATTTCAGTCATGATTTCAAAATAGCTGGAATCTGTTAGGAAATTATCATATCTCTTTCCGGCACTATTTGTTTTAATATCCATATCCATAGTAAAATAGCCAGGTGCCTCATTGAGCATATCACGTATATTGGAATTGTAACGATTAGCTACCGATGAAGTCATTTTAGTCTGGCCTGTTTCACTCAAGGAAGGAAAATAAACATCTATCGGAGTTAATAGAAAAGAACCACTCAGTTGAACCGGATTGACCGTAGCATAGGACTTTACCTGTTGATTGCTAATTTGAAAAGGCATGCCTGCTGAATTTTTAAAATTAAAACTAAGAGAAGGATTATAAAATCTCATATTGTTTGCTTCCAGATTCTTTAATAGATTTATTACTATTGAATCCGCGGCATAGTTCAAATCATGTGCACCTAAATAACCCTCAAGATATGAAAACTCAATATTTCTGTAAAAAACATCAATCTCTACTTCATCCTTTTTTCTGATATAATTTGCATTCTGATTTAAAGTAATAGTATAGCTAATTTGAATTTTGTTGTAACCAGTCCCACCGGCAGTCATATCAAACTTGCAACCACTTAAGTCAAAAGTATCATAAATATAAGTTTCTGTTCCTCCAGTATAAGAAATAGGGATGATTTGACTAAAATCTTTACCGTTTTTGAGTTTTGCTCCAGTAATATTTATTTCTATTTCTCCGGCACGCCTGATGGTACTTCGTAATTTTAAAATCATTTTACCCGATTTAAAATGAAGTTTTGATAATTCTTCTCCATCTGGTAAATAAACGTTATTATCAATTTTATCAAAAAAATAAATCGGCATATTTACTCTGATACTGTCGTTTACACCGGTGTTATGTTTAAAAGGTCCTGCGTTAAAACTCTGGTTCGGAATATTTACTATTTCATTTGCATATACCCTTTGAGGGTAAGAAGCATATACAAAACGGATAAAGCCGTCAGGGTCAATTTTTGCGATACTGTCCTGATTGACAAATTTCATCATATCCAAGACCGAAATATTGGCGTGCGCCAGTGGTATTGCCAATTCAGGATTAAAGCTGTCCTCGATTTTAACTTCTTTGATGCTTAACAAATCCTTGATACAGGATGTTGAAGTAAGCATAAAAGAACCACTGACTATGAATAGTATCAAAAAACCTCTGACACTATTGCTTTTAAAAAAACTAGATTTAGTCAATTTTAATTTATTAAAGAGTGAAAAAGAACTATCTTTGAATGCTACAAAAATAATGATTTAATTTACAAAGGTAATATCTTTATGAGGTTCTATTTCTTTTTATTGAGGTTTTCAGCATTGATTTATATATTATTTAACTCTTCAAATACCTATGGTCAGGAAATCACAATTGCCGCAGCCCGATTACATGCTGAAGGTGATACTGTTAAAATAAGAGGAATTGTCACTGCAATTGAGTTTGGTGATCAAAAATATATTCAGGATTTAAGTTCAGGTATAGCACTGTATTCATCATCTCTTTCACTCTTAAAATCAGGTGATAGCATTGTTGTTGAAGGAGTTATAAAGAATTATTATGGAGAATTGGAGCTTAGCCCTGTTTTAAATTACACTTTATTAAGTTCAGGAAATATTTTACCAAATCCTATAATTCTGAGCTTAGGTGATGGTTTCAAAGAAAGTAATGAAGGTCGGCTTTTAAGGTTTAATGATATCGCTTTTTCTGCCAGCGGTACTTTTGATGCCGGGACAAGTGGTAAAAACTATGTTATCAGTCAAGGTAGCGTTCAAAAGGAAATCAGGATTAAACCTCAAACTAATCTACCGGGTAAAACAATACCTACCGGTAAAGTTGATATTATTGGTATTTTAAGTCATTATAAAAGTGGCACTACTGATAAATACCAGTTGTATCCACGTAGCTTTAGTGATGTAATTGTACTCAAGGGCCCTGTAATAGAATCAGGTCCAGTGCAAAGTGATATAAAAACAGATGGTTTTACAGTTAGTTTCACTACCCGGGAAGCGGGGAATACCATTGTCAGCTATGGGTTAACTAAACAGCTTGAATTGCAAACCTATAGCGATAAAGCACTTAAAAAAGAGCATGTTTTTCAGTTAAGCGGATTAAACCCTGCAACTTTTTATTATGTCAGGGTTGCATCTGTTAAAGGGAGCGACACTTCTTTCAGCAGCATTGTCTATTATTCAACAGCTTCACTGTCGAAAGGTAAATTTATTGCCTATTTCAACAGACCTGTGAATACCACATTTGCTTCTGTATCCAATGCGGTTTACCTCAACAAAACCATAGACGATACTTTAGTCGCATATATTAATCGGGCAGAGTTAAGTATAGATTTAGCCATTTATAATTTTGATAATCTGAATTTAAATACAAATATTACATCAGCACTTAATAATGCACATCAGCGAGGTGTAAGAGTGCGTATAATCGGTGATGGAAGCACAACAAACAATGGATTAAAAACAATTTCAGGACCTCAGGTTCTTAAAAGTCCGCAAGGTTCTAACTATTCTATTATGCACAATAAGTTTTTAGTATTCGATGCTGCCCACAGCAACCCAGACAAATGTATTTTATGGACTGGTTCAACCAACCTAACCGACAACCAAATACATACCGACCCGAATAATGTTTTGATCATATATGACCAGGCAGTAGCTAAAGCCTATACTCTTGAATTCGAAGAAATGTGGGGCTCGTCAGGCAATAGCCCTTCTTCCGTTAATGCTAAATTTGGTCAATTTAAAACCGACAATACACCTCACCTTTTCGTAGTAGGAGGAAATCTGACAGAAGTTTACTTTAGCCCAAATGAGCAAGTGAATACCCGCATTATAAGCTTTATAAAATCAGCAAAGCACGATATCTATTTCGGAACATTTATGATGACCCGAACAGAAATTGCCAGTCAAATCAAGAATAAATTCAATGAAGGAGTCTATTCTGCCGGTATTTTTGGTGATATCAGTGGCAGTAACTCTGCTCCCTATGATATTTTAAAACCTGCACTTGGAGATAGTCTGATAAAAGTTTACTCAAAATCTGGGGTTTTTCATCATAAATATGCAATCGTTGATCAGTCGGATGCATATGGAGATGCTAAGGTTTTAACAGGTTCACACAATTGGAGCCGCTCTGCTGATGAATCGAATGACGAAAATACTGTGATTGTTCACAACAGGGAGGTTGCAAACTGGTATTTACAGGAATGGGCTCAACGCTTTATTGACGAAGGAGGAAAAGTATTTATCGGTTTTGAAAAGTCCCTTTCAGAAAACAAGTTGAAATGCTTTATTTTTAACGATCATCTTATCATCAATTCTAACGAACCATTGTTTTCTGATTTATTTATCAATATTTACGATTTGCAGGGAAAAATAATTTTTACAGAAACTATTTCAGGAAATCAGAATACCAATTTCAATATTTCACTTCCGGAATTAAGTCAACACTTTTATCTGGTAAGCATTCGGAATGAATTTTTTAAACAATCATTTAAAATGATCAGGCAGAACAATTAATTCAGTCGTTTTACCTTCCAATACTTTAAAAGTATAAATCCAAATACCATACCTCCCAAATGAGCAAAATGAGCAATATTGCTGTTTCCCATGTTTGAAACTCCGCTGAAAAGTTCAACAACACCATATAAAATGACCAAATATTTGGCCTTAATTGGGAAAAGGAAATAAATATATATCAGTGAGTTGGGAAACATCATACCAAAAGCCAGCAAAATACCAAAAACAGCACCGGAAGCCCCTACAACCACAGGAGTGTTGTACAAATTCATTTTAAACTCCTCAACCAAAGAGGCTGTTATATCATTTGCCGAAAGGGGTAAATTGTAATAGGGGCTTAAAAGAATACTTAAATTTTCTTTCAGATCCTGATTTGAAGTGTCAGCCAGAAATTGATTAATGGGTTTTATTAAAGGTTGAATTTCAAAATAAAAAATACCATAATGAACAAGAGATGCACCTATACCAGTAATGATATAATAGATTAAAAAACGTTTTGGTCCCCAAAAATTTTCAATAGCATAGCCAAAAATCCATAATGCAAACATATTGAAAAAAATATGAGAAAATCCGCCATGCATGAACATATAAGAAAGCAACTGATATGGTTCAAAATTTTCAGAGGCAAAATAATGAAGACCCAGAATTCCAACCAGATCAATTCCAAAGCGCTCCAGGGCTATTGTGGCTGCAAAAAATATAAAATTTACAATCAGCAGGTTTTTTACCACTAAAGGAAGAATCTGAAAGCGACCCGGACGATAATGTTCCATTTTTTACTCTTAATTGAAGAATTTATTAAAATCAATGTATGGACAATGGCTAAAAATATACCAATTATAAATACTGACATTAATTCTTGTTTTAATCCTGACTTTGATTCATTTCAGTTAAAGATTTTAATGCCTCATCAACAAAAACAACAGGTTTTATGACCAATTCGAGTCCGGTAGGTTTTTCCTGAAACTGACAAGTTCGAGAATGATTCCGTACATAGTTTAGAATTTTAACGAACACCTGATTACTGAATTTCTCACTTTTTGCATAAATGTAGGGAATAAACATTTTCATAATCCTGTTTTTCAAGACTACTTTTTCAGCTCCCAATTTAGTAGCCAGCCATTTAATTCTGATCAAGTCCAGTAAATCGTTGGTTTGCCATGGTATAGGACCAAATCTGTCAGTAAGTTCCTTTTCAAAGACCTGAAGTACTTTTTCATCCTGAATTTTATTGAGTTTATTGTACAAAATTAGTCTTTCTTCTATGTTATGAATATACTCATCAGGAATGAGAACTTCCAGATCGGTTTCAACAACACATTCAGTGAAAAGTTTGACATCTTCTTTTTCATCAAAAAACTGATTAAATTCTGCCTGTTTGAGTTCAGAAAGTGCTTCATCCAGGATTTTTTTATACATTTCGATACCTATATCGTTGATAAAACCACTTTGCTCGGCACCTAGTAAATTACCTGCACCCCGAATATCCAGATCGCGTAAAGCAATGTGTAAACCACTGCCTAATTCAGAAAATTCTTCAATAGCAGCCAATCTTTTACGTGCGTCAGCACTGATTTCACCAAAAGACGGAATAAGCATGTAGCAATATGCTTTTATATTTGACCGGCCAACCCTTCCTCGCATCTGATACAAATCGCTTAATCCGAAGTTCTGAGCATCATCAATAATAATTGTATTGGCATTAGGTATATCCAGCCCTGATTCAATAATATTGGTAGATACTAATATATCGTAATAGCCATCAATAAAATTCAGCATGGTTTCTTCCAACTCATGGCCCTCCATCTGTCCGTGTGCAACACCTACTTTGGCATGAGGAACAAGACGCTTTATTATATTGGCAATTTTATTTAAATCACTTATACGGTTGTGTACAAAAAATACTTGTCCTCCCCTATTGATTTCTTTTTCTATTGCTTCAAAAATTATGTTTTCATCAAAAGATTTAATAAAAGTATCTATTGCCTGTCGGTTGAGAGGTGCAGTATTGATAAGCGACAAATCACGTACACCCATCAGAGAAAATTGCAAAGTGCGGGGTATTGGTGTGGCTGTAAGGGTAAGGGTATCTACATTTGCTTTTAATTGTCGCAGACGTTCTTTGGCGGCTACTCCGAACTTCTGTTCTTCATCAATTATCAGCAATCCAAGGTTTTTAATTTTAATTTCTTTTCCCAAAAGCTTATGAGTGCCTATAACTATATCAATCTTTCCCTGCGATAATTTATTCAGAATTTCTTTTTGCTGTCGGGCTGTTCTGAAGCGTGATAAATAATCAACATCACAAGGAAAATCTTTCAGCCTTTCCGAAAATGTTTTAAAATGCTGAAAAGCCAAGATTGTGGTGGGAACCAAAACAGCAACCTGCTTACTATCGGCAACGGCTTTAAAAGCAGCTCTGATAGCCACTTCTGTTTTACCATAGCCAACATCACCACACACTAATCTATCCATTGGAAATGCTCTTTCCATATCCCTTTTAACATCTTCTGTTGCTTTTGCCTGATCAGGAGTGTCTTCATAAATAAAAGAAGCTTCAAGTTCAGTTTGCAAGTAAGAATCAGGGGTAAATGCAAAACCTTTTTGAGCCTTTCGTTTTGCATATAACTTTATTAAATCACGGGCAATGTCTTTTATCCTGCTTTTGGTTTTGTTTTTAAGATTTTCCCATGTTTTTGAGCCTAATTTATGCAATTTAGGAACACTTCCTTCTCTCCCGGTATATCTTGCAATTTTGTGCATGCTATGAATGCTCACATATAAAAGGTCTCCTCCAAGATATTCAAGTCTTATCGCTTCCTGCTTTTTTCCTGCAATGTCAATTTTTTCAAGTCCTGAAAATCTGCCGATACCATAGTTGATATGCGTAACATAATCGCCCGGTTTTAATTCGTATAATTCCCTTAAGCTCAGTGCTTTATCTTTAGAATATGCGTTTTGTTGTCTGTATTTGTGATATCTGACAAAAATTTCATGCTCTGTATAACAGGCAATTTTTAACCTATGATCAACAAAACCAGCATGAAGATTATCATAAACTGGCATAAAGCTTATGTCGGGGTTGATGTCTTCAAAAATGGCGTATAGTCTTTCTATTTGTTTTGATGAATCAGAAAAAATGAAGTTTTTATATCCGTTACTTTGATTTTTTAATAAATCTTCAACAAGCAGTTTAAAATTTCGGTTAAATGAGGGTTGCGGGTTCAAATCGAAATCAATAGTTAAATCGTGAGAAAACCCAATAGAAGAACCCATTTCAATGCAAATAAATGAAAACAAAAGCGATTTTATACTTTTATAATCAATCAGTTCAGGAACGCTTTTTTCGTTGTTTTCTGAACTTTTCTGAAGCTTTTTTGTGAAACTTTTTACACCTTCACTTAAAATATCAAAGTTGTTTATAAATACTACTGAATCAGAATTTAAAACATCAGTAAATGGTACCAATTTGGTTTTTAAATCCGATTTTTCAAATTTAGGTATTATTAAAAAATGGTCAATATTTCGTTTCGAGAGCTGTGTTTCAGGGTCAAATTCTCTGATTGAATCTATAGTATCTCCCACCATTTCTATTCTGTAGGGCATACTATTGCTGAAACTGTAAACATCAATAATTCCCCCACGGATGGCAAATACACCTGCATCATAAACATATTCTGCAGCTTCAAACCCAAATTCATTTAAATAGGAAATGAAGAAATTAATATCAAGTTCCTGACCTTTTTTTATTGCTAGTACATTTTCGGTAATACTTTCCTTGCTTAATATATATTCAGTCAGTGCTTCAGGATAGGTAACAATTATTTTTCCTTTATCGGTTTTTTTGGTTAATAAACTGAGCACCTCCGACCTTTGTAAAATATTTGGATTGTATTCTATTGAAGGATCATCATTTTTATATGCAGAAGGGAATAAATAAACCCGTTTGCCGGGTAAAAAGGTTTCAATATCGTTAATAAAATAGTTTGCTTCCTCATAATCGTTCATAATAAAAAAAAGGTCGCTTTTAATTTTTTGATTGATGCAAGCCCCCAAAACCGCTTTCGCAGAACCTTTTAAGCCATTTATCTGAACTTTTAATCCAATGTACTTATTAATTTCATCAATTAATTGAATGGTGCCCTCATCGTTCAGCCAGGCGGATATTATTTCTTTAGTGCTCAATTCTTTTTCTTAAATAAATGCAAAATCAAATGAAATACTCCTTTTGAAAATACTTCATTTGCCTGTTAACAATTCGAATATCGAATTTTTTTATAAGCGCAAAATTAAAACAGCAAACAAATTCATTGTTAAAATTAAGATTTTTAAATTGCATAAAAATATAAACTTCAAAATTTTATCTTATGCCTATTATTGACACTAAAAATAATCTGCCGGGAATGGGAGGCTTAATAATGTACCGAAAAGAAACAGGCATTCCCCTGGCACAATTTGTTGATGCTGTACTAACCGGAAACTCCGAACTCAGCCGATATGAAAGAGAACTGATTTGTGCATACATCAGCTTTCGAAACAATTGTGAATATTGTTTCAAATCGCATACAGCATTAGCTGCAAAATTATCTGAACAAACGAATGAAGAATTAATCTCATTGTTTGAAAATGTAAAGAACGGAGAATTTTTATCTCGTTCTAAATCAACTGTTATGTTAGAAATCGCAGAAAATATCAGAATTAACTATTATGACAATATCCGTCATTTATCCAATGATGCTATTAAACATGGTTTTAGCGAACAGGCTATACATGATATAGTGTTAACTGCTTCACTCATTTGTATGTTTAATCGTTATGTAGATGGATTAGAGGCTCGTTTACCAGATAATGAAGGCTTTTATGCTATGATTGCCGATAAAATTGCCATCCAGGGATACTCCATGGCAGGCAGAATGTAATTCTATTTCAAACAAATCGGCTTAACTTTTGTTAAGTATGCAATACTTTTTCAATGACAAATTGAAAGAAAAATTCAATGGAATTGATAGTGAAATGACAGATAGTGAAAAAATAATCAGTTCAATAACTGAAGAAAAATATAAATATGGTTTTTATACCCCTATTGAACAGGAATTTGCCCCAAAGGGTTTAAATGAAGATACCATCAGGTTTATTTCAATGAAAAAAAATGAACCTGAATTTATGCTTGATTTTCGTTTAAAAGCTTTTCAAAGATGGCAAAAAATGAAAGAACCTCAATGGGCTCATCTGAATTATCAAGCTGTTGATTTTCAAGACATCAGCTATTTTGCATCTCCTAAACAAAAAAACCTTAAAAGCCTGGATGAAGTTGACCCTGAATTACTTGAAACATTTAATAAACTGGGTATTCCTCTAAATGAACAAAAAGTTCTGGCAGGAGTTGCTGTTGATGTGGTAATGGATAGCAGCAGTGTAATAACAACTTATAAAGAAAAACTGAGCGAATCAGGTATTATTTTTTGTTCTATCGGAGAAGCAGTTCATTCGCATCCCGACCTGATTAAAAAGTATCTTGGTTCGGTTGTTCCTGTAACCGACAATTTCTACGCTTCTTTAAATTCTGCTGTTTTCAGCGATGGTTCATTTGTTTATATCCCTGAGGGAGTACGCTGCCCTATTGAATTATCAACTTATTTTAGAATAAACGCAGCAGAAACAGGTCAGTTTGAACGAACTTTAATCGTTGCAGATAAAGGAAGTTATGTCAGCTATCTTGAAGGTTGTACTGCCCCTATGCGTGACGAAAATCAGCTACATGCTGCTGTGGTTGAAATTGTAGCACTCGAAAATGCCGAAGTTAAGTATTCAACAGTTCAAAACTGGTACCCGGGCGATAAAGATGGAAAAGGTGGTATTTATAATTTTGTTACAAAAAGAGGAATTTGTAAAGGTTCCAACAGCCGAATCTCCTGGACACAGGTAGAAACCGGCTCTGCTATTACCTGGAAATATCCAAGTGTTATTTTGCAGGGCGACAACAGCTACGGTGAGTTTTATAGCGTGGCAGTCACAAACAATTACCAACAAGCCGATACCGGTACAAAAATGATTCATATCGGAAAAAACACACGATCAAGAGTCGTTAGTAAAGGTATTTCAGCAGGTCATAGCAATAACAGTTACAGAGGGCTAATAAAAATCATGAAAAACTCTGAAAAAGCCAGGAATCACACCCAGTGCGATTCGCTGTTGCTGGGAGATAAATGTGGAGCACATACATTTCCTTATATTGACGTAGCCAACAATTCAGCAATTGTCGAACATGAAGCAACAACTTCAAAAATAGCTGAAGACCAATTGTTTTATTGCAATCAGCGCGGTATCTCAACCGAAAATGCAGTCGCTTTAATTATCAATGGTTATGCAAAAGAGGTTCTTAACAAACTCCCAATGGAATTTGCTGTTGAGGCTCAAAAACTACTATCCATAACATTAGAAAACAGTGTAGGTTAAAAGAAATAAATTATGCTTGAAATAAACAATTTACATGCTTCCATAAACGGAAATGAAATCTTGAAAGGATTGAATCTGACAGTTAAGGCAGGTGAAGTTCACGCTATAATGGGACCAAATGGCTCAGGAAAAAGTACATTAGCTTCGGTGCTTGCTGGTCGTGAAATTGTTGAGGTAAACGAGGGTACAGTTTTATATAATAAAATGGATTTATTGGAAATGAATCCTGAAAAGAGAGCATGGGAAGGCATTTTTCTGGCATTTCAATATCCTGTTGAAATTCCGGGTGTCAGCATCAGCAATTTTATGCGTACTGCCATTAATGAAAAGAGAAAATATATAAACCTTGAACCACTTTCAGCAGCCGATTTTATTAAATTGATGAATGAAAAGAAAAAAGTTGTTGATATCACCACACAGCTCACAAATCGTAGTGTAAATGAAGGTTTTTCAGGCGGTGAGAAAAAAAGAAATGAGATTTTTCAGATGGCAATGCTTGAACCCAAACTGGCAATTCTTGACGAAACCGATTCGGGTCTTGATATTGATGCCCTTAGAGTGGTTGCCAATGGTGTTAATTTACTAAAAAATCCGGAAAACTCGTTTATTGTGATTACTCACTATCAACGATTGCTCGATTTTATTGTGCCTGATTTTGTGCATGTGCTTTATCAGGGAAAAATTGTTAAATCAGGAACCAAAGAACTGGCTCTTGAACTGGAAGAAAAAGGTTACGATTGGCTGAAAAATTAAAATCTTAAAGCATGAGCAATCTCGAACAAGTTTTAGTCAACGATTTTAAACAAAACTTTGAACATATTACTAAAAACGACAGCGAAGATTTAACAAGTCTCCGCATGAAAGCCATTGATAATTTTGAAAAAACCGGCTTTCCCAAACATTATGATGAGCTTTGGCGATTTAGTAATATTACCGAAATTTTACAAAACAGCGGTCGGATAATACATCCTTTTACCCCTCCCGAAGACATCAACACTCCTGTTAAAGAAATTTTCAGTTGTGATGTAAACGAACTTGACACCTTTGATTTGGCAACAATAAATGGTTGGTATCCGTTCAGTTTGCCTCAATTTCAAAGACTCAACGGAAATATTATTATTGGTAGTCTGTCTCAGGCATTCATTTTATATCCTGAATTAATAAACGAACATTTTGGTAAATATTCGGCCATTGACAACAGCTTTAATGCCTTAAATACTGCTTTTACCAATGATGGCATTTTTGCTGTTTTTCCTGAAAATTCAAGTCCCGAAAAACCACTTCAGATTGTAAGCCTTGTTTCTCAACCCGAAAACTCAATGCTTCAGCAATTTGTTCAACCCCGAAATTTAATTATTATTGGTAAAAATTCAAAAGTTAATCTGGTTTTATGCGACCATAATCTGTCACCTGAAGCTAGTTTCAGCAATATTGTAACTGAAGTTTTTATTGATGAAAATGCAGAGGTACGTATAACACGTCTTCAGAACCAAAACAATAAAAGCACAATGGTTTCAGATCTTTCTGTTTATCAAAAAGCTAATTCAAAGCTAATTACTAACACCATTACTTTAAATGGTGGTTTTACACGAAACAATCAGCACATTGTACTTGCGGGAGAAAAAGCAGAAACTAGTGTATTCGGACTCTATCTGATGGACCGCCAGCAACATGTTGACAATACAACTTTTATTGACCATGCATTTCCGGATACCTCCAGTAACGAGCTTTTTAAAGGCATTTTGGATGAGCAGGCAAGCGGAGTTTTCAGAGGTAGAATTTTGGTACGTAAAAATGCCCAAAAAATAACTTCTTATCAAAAAAACAATGCGTTATTGCTTACAGATGAAGCTCGAATAAACACCATGCCTCAGTTGGAAATTTATGCTGATGATGTTAAATGCAGTCATGGAGCAACCGTTGGATATTTGGGAGCTGATGAATTGTTTTATCTCCGGTCGAGAGGTATATGTGAACGTGAAGCCCGCATTATGCTGATGAATTCCTATGCAAAAGAAATTATTGACAAAATAACTATTCCGTCTCTCAACGATAGGATAACTTATTTAGTTTCAAAGCGATTAAGGGGCGAATTGTCGCACTGTGCTACTTGTGTACTTAAATGCAGGGAATAAACCATTAGTTTTCATAATAAATTCAATCATCATTTTGATACAGATTTATCTACCTTTGCCCCTTTCATGAAATTCTGTGCTAAACGTAACTGATTATATTGTTTTATTTGCCTCAGGCTGTCTGGGTGGAGTTATAGCAGGATTATTGGGTGTTGGCGGAGGGGTAATTAATGTGTTTATTCTTACTTTTTATGCCGACAAATTAGGTATTGAATCAGTTGATCAGGTGCGTTTTATTCTTGGTAATTCGTTGTTTGCTATTTTTTTCAGCAGCGTTTTTGGCTCTGTTCAACAAATTAAAAATAAAAATTTTTACTTTAAAGAAGTTGGGTTAACTACTATTACAGCCATTTTAGCCAATATTTTGGTTTCTTATACAATTTTAAAATTCGAATGGTATTCCAAAGAACGGTTCAGTATATTCTTCATTATAATATTGAGTCTTTTAACAATAAAAATGATTATTACTGTCAGAAAACAAAATACAACAGGGTTTAAAGATAAAATAGCAATGAAGCTATTTGCACCTTTGGGGTTTTTAGCAGGTATATTTTCAGCACTGACAGGTTTGGGAGGCGGAGTGGTAATGGTTCCTTATATGTCGGATTTTTACAAACTGAAAATAAAGAAGGCTACATCAATATCACTTGGAGTTATGCCGTTTATGACTCTAGCAACTAGTGTTTTATATACTTTGTTTGACAACAGCAATTCTGCCAATGCCTTGGGTTATATTCGACCTGAGGTGGTTATTCCGATGGGTATAGGAGTGATGATATGTGCTCCCCTTGGAGTTAAACTGGCAGCCCGGATCAGTGAAAAAAAAATTCGTTTAGCATTTATACTAATTGTATTGATAGTTATTGCACGAATGATAAGCAGGATTTTGTAAAATGAGTTGGATATTAGCAATAGAAACATCTACCGATAATTGTTCCGTGGCTTTGGCAAAAAACACAGAATGTGTTGCAAGCATTTCTGAAAATAACCGTAACAGTCATTCAACCATATTGCCATTGTTTATTAATGAAGTTATTAAAATAGCTAATCTGAATATCGAAGATATTGATGCTGTTGCAGTAAGTCAGGGGCCTGGTTCATTTACCGGTTTAAGAATCGGGGTTTCAGTGGCAAAAGGAATTTGTTTTGCACTTTACAAACCTTTGATTGCCATTAATACGCTTCAGTCCTTGGTATCAGGTGTTAAAAGTAAAATGAATGAAGAAACATTGCTGTTATCTTTAATTGATTCAGGAGCCCAGGAATGTTATTATGCAATTTACAACGATTGTTATTCTGAAGTTGTACCTCCTGATTCAGCAATTGTTGATGAAAAACTATTTAAAACGTTTCCAACCGGGAAAAACTACTTAATTGCAGGATACCGGATACATAAATGGACTAAATTTTTAGCAGATTATAAAAATGTATCAATTCTGGAAGATGTATATCCTGATGCATTACATTTATCTGACCTGGCATTTACCAAGTTCGAAAACAACGATTTTGTATCTGTTAATACCTTTGAACCATATTATTTGCGCGATTTTAAAGCACGCGATTTTTCGATTAAAATAAATAATATACTGTTTCCCAAAAAATAAATGATAAAAATTGTTCAGTAAAATGCAAGTTTTTGAAAAATTATCAGCAACACATTTTAAAGAGAAAGCCAAAGAGGCCTGTCGGATAATAGACTTAAGAGGCTTAGATGAATTTTCAACTTTTCATGTTCCGGGAAGTCTTTATCTGAATATTCATCAGCATTTTGAAAAAAATATCAACCACTTTGTATTTCCCGATCAGGCAATTTTGCTTGTTATTAACGAAAAAGATGAAAATATTATATTCGAAAAGTTTGAAAAGCTGGGTTTTAATAACATAAAAGGAGTCCTGCAAGGCGGAATTCATTCCTGGTCAGAACATGGCTTTCCATTGGATGTAGTTATATCAATATCGGCAGAAGAACTTATGCTTGAAATTAATCACGGGCATATACAGATTTTGGATATCCGATCTAAAAACGAATATGATTTAAAACATTTGGAAGATTCTGACAATATCCAACTTGATTATCTGGTTTCAGATTATGAAATGATTGATAAAAACAGTGAAATTTGCATTATGTGTACCAATGGTGATGAATCAATGTCGTTAATCAGCTATTTAAAAATAAATGGAATTCACAATATTTATCATGTAGAGGGCGGGTTTAAAGAACTTGAAGAAAGCAATTATTTTAAGTTTGAAGTCAGTCCTGACCTGAATTAGGTTAAAAACAGGAATTGATAAACACAGCCCAAATTTATTATTTAAAATTTGTCTAAATTTGCAGCTTAATATTTTAATCACTTAATACATTAATTATGAAATTATTAGACGGAAAAGTGGCATTAATTACAGGAGCATCAAGAGGTATAGGAAAATCAATAGCCTTAAAATTTGCTGAAGCAGGAGCCAATATCGCTTTTACAGATGTTGTACGTGATGAAAACATGGAAAAAACAGAAGCTGAACTTAATTCATTTGGTATTAAAGCAAAAGGTTATGCTTCAGATGCAAGTTCATTTTCAAAATCGGAAGAAACAGTTAATATTATTATCTCAGAATTTGGCAGTATTCATATAGTTGTCAATAATGCTGGTATTACCAGAGATAATCTGTTGATGCGAATGACAGAAGATCAGTGGGATCTGGTAATTAATGTCAATCTGAAATCTGTTTATAATATTACTAAATCTGTATTACGTGAACTTATGAAAAATCGTAGCGGAAGTATAATTAATGTCAGTTCGGTTGTTGGAGTCGGAGGAAATGCAGGTCAATCAAATTATAGTGCATCAAAAGCAGGTATTATTGGGTTTACAAAATCAATAGCACAGGAAGTCGGAAGTCGTAATATCAGATGCAATGCAATTGCTCCCGGTTTTATTGAAACTGAAATGACTGCCAAATTACCCGAAGATGTAAAAACTGCATGGATTCAGGATATTCCACTTAAACGTGTTGGTCTGCCTGAAGATGTAGCAAATGTCTGTTTGTTTTTAGCCTCTGATCTTTCAACTTATGTATCAGGTCAGGTTATCAGTATTTGTGGAGGCATGAATACCTAAAGAGTTATTGTCTGAAGTCTTTTAAATACAAGGCTCATCAAATTGTTAAAATTGTTAATAATTTGTTTTTCTATTTTTCTTATCAATAATAATTTTGAATATTGATTTAAATCCATATTTGATACGTTAGCTTAAACATCAGTATAATTTTACGGTTTTGGAAAAGAAAAAAATTGTTAAAGATTATGAGAAATTACCTCCTGAGGTAATTGAAAAAGTTAAAGAAGCCTATCCTAGCGGATATTCAGGAAATTTAATTTCATATACAAATATTGATGGTCTAAGGGTTTCAGCTCTTCCTTTTGAAACAGAGGAGTTTTATTACCTTATTCGTATGACTGTTAGCGAGGCTAAAAAGTTTGATGAAGCCGATGATGATCTTTTTCCTGATTACAATTCTGTTGCAGATGTTAGTATTGATGACATTGATGAAGATCAGCTGCCTGTCAGCCAGGACGACTCAGATGAAGATTAGTTTTTTATTTCTTCTTTTTTAGCTTTCCTAATAAATTAGCTTTTGTACCTTTGCCTGATTGATTTTAAATAATTTCATGCTGTTATTTTACCACATTGGAAAATATTTTTTGTTATTAAGGGATGCTTTTGGCAGACCTGATAATCATAAAGTTTTATCAAAACGCACATTTCGAGAAATGAATGTAATAGGAATTGAATCCTTGGGAATTGTGTTTATGGTATCTTTTTTTATGGGCATGGTTTTAACTCTCGAAATTGCATATCAGTTAGTTTCTGCCTGGGTTCCTGATACAGCTATTGGTGAAATAGTAAGTGATACCACTATGCTCGAGCTTTCTCCTACTATCGTTTGTTTGGTACTGGCCGGTAGGGTAGGTTCAAATATAGCAGCTGAATTGGGTAATATGAAAATTAGCGAACAAATAGACGCAATGAATATTATGGGAGTAAATGCACCTTCATATCTGATTTTACCTAAAATTGTTGCAGCTGTGATTGTTGTTCCTTTACTTATCATTATTTCAATTGCACTAAGTATTGCCGGTGGAATGTTTATTGGTCAGGTTACCGGTTACTGTAGTGCTTTCGACTTTTTACAGGGTGCACAATCAACTTTTGAAACCTTTACTCTAATCTTTTCACTAATAAAAGCATTTACTTTTGCTTTTATTATCAGTTCAATTGCCTCTTATCATGGATTTAATGTAACAGGGGGAGCAATAGAGGTAGGAAAAGCCAGCACTAAAGCTGTTGTTCAAAGTTCTGTTTTTATATTGGTCTTCGATTACTTACTTGCCCAATTATTATTGTAAATTATGATAGAAGTTCAGGAATTAAATAAAACTTTTGAGAGTAAGGAAGCCCTTAAAAACATCAACTGCCTGTTTGAACCAGGTATAATTAATATGGTAATCGGCTCGAGTGGAAGTGGCAAAACTGTGCTTCTCAAATGCATTGTCGGCCTGCTTGTCCCTGAAAAAGGTAAAGTTTTATACGATAATAAAAACTTTATCCCAATGAATTATTTTGAAAAGAAAAAGCTACGACACGAAATAGGAATGCTTTTTCAGGGTTCTGCTTTATTTAACTCTCAAACAGTTTTTGAAAATATCAGTTTTCCATTGGTTATGCATAGTAAGCTTTCAAAGCCTGAAATTCAAAAAAGAGTTGAGTATTGCCTTGAACGAGTTAATCTTGAACCAAAAGTGGCAAAATTGTATCCACAGGAACTAAGTGGAGGAATGCAAAAAAGAGTTGGCATTGCCCGTGCTATTTCCATTAACCCCAAGTATATGTTTTATGATGAACCCAATTCGGGTCTTGATCCTAAAACTTCACGCGTAATTGATGCTTTGATAAAAGAGATTTCTAATGAAATGAAAACGACTACTATTGTGAATTCCCACGATATGACATCGGTGTTCGACATAGCAGACAGAGTATATTTTATTCATGAAGGGAATTTATGGTGGGAAGGAAAACCTAAAGATATTAACACCTCCGCAAATGCCGAACTCTTGCAAATGATGAGTGCTGCCGGAAGAATTGACGATTAAAACAAAGTATTATAGTTGATTCATTGTTAATGCCATTTTTTATTGTTAAACCACTTTCCATATGGCAAACCATTATATCATTTACGGTTAAAAATTACATTTTGTAATGATTTTTGGGGCTTTCCTAAGTGCTGAAAAAACATCTAAAAACAGTTAATCGTTCTAATAAACTTGATTCTATCTTTGAATTTTAACTTCTTCTTTTCCATCAACTGAAGACCTAATTGCCTTGCTCTGAAGTCAGTTCCCCGACTGTCAATAATATCGGTATCATCTATACCAATCAGAATTTTTATTCAAGCGATATGAATAAAAAAACACACTGTCACAAATTTATTGATTATTTACCTATCGGAACAAACTCATAATAATTCGAAAATGCGTGGAAGAAGCAGCAATTGAAATAATGAAATAATCAATTTTCAGTTTAAAGATGGATTAACTGGAAAATCAGCCCAAACTGAGTATTGTTTATCTGTTTTCTTTATAAAATATTTCCAAAAATTATCTGTATATGAATTCATTACAATTTTAGGATTGCTTTTTTGAATCAGCCAACTGTTTTCTTTTATCTCTCTGTCGAGTTGGTTTGCTCCCCATCCTGAATAACCTACAAAAAAACGGATTTCATGTGGTTGAATTTTTTTATACGAAATCATTTGTCTGATATATTCAAAATCACCACCCCAATAAAGACCTTTAGTGATTTCAATACTATCCGGGATAATATCTCCCAACAAGTGAATATAAAAAAGGCTATTGTTGTCAACGGGCCCTCCGATGTGTAGTATCGAATCGAACTCAGGGAAATCCTGTATAGCATCACAAACTCTTGTTTCAAGAGGTTTATTTAATATAAAACCTACAGAGCCTTCTTTGTTATGCTCTGTAAGCAATACAACAGAGCGTCCAAAAAATTGGTCGTTCAAAAAAGGAAGAGAAATTAACAAGTGCCCTTTTGCCGGCTCAATAGTTTTAACAGACATGAAATAAACTTTTGTTCATGCAAAAATAGTTATACAAAATTGAATGTACAAATTCAGTTTTACAAAATGGATTCATTCCGATGCCTTAATATTAAGAACAGGTTTTATACGCACCTGAACATTAGCGGTAGGCTGAATCAGTTTTTCAATAGTTAGCGGATTTTTGTAAACCATCGGACTCTCATCAATAGTGTTTTTATTTACACATGAACTGAAAATGCCTTTCATTGATTGCTTGTATTTTTCGAAATCAATGCTTTGCTTAGCCTTCGACCTTGACATTAGCCTTCCGGCACCATGCGGAGCTGAAAAATTCCAATCCTTATTTGATTTTCCTTCACAAATCAATATACCATCACGCATATTAAAAGGTATTATCATTTTTTCGCCTGAATAGGAGCGTATTGCTCCTTTTCGAATAATAAGATCTTTAAAATCAATAAAGTTGTGAATAGACTCAATTATATGTTTATCAAATTGAATTTTAAGCCTGTCAACAATTAAAGTGTATATGTTTTTCCGGTTTAATTGTGCATAATATTGCGCAAATATCATATCTCTGAGATAATCTATCATTTCATCACCAATCAGACAGGCCAATTCTCTATTTTTTACCTTTTTCAGATTTATTTCCTCACTTGAATTATTAATAGCAATTTTTTGCCAATATTCCGCAACTTTAAGCCCGAAATGGCGGGAACCTGAATGAATGGTTAAGTAATAATCTTCCTCACTTTTACCTATCTCGATAAAATGATTTCCCCCTCCTAAAGTTCCCAGTGACTGATAAAAACGATGTGAGTCTATACCAATTTGTTTAATCTTATTTCCTAACCATTTGTCGTTATATTCGTGAACAATGTGTTTGGTCCCAAAAGTACTGTTGAAGTTTTTAATAAATTCCGATTGAATTGAATTAACATATTCATAATCAAACTGATCAAACATTTTTTTCGAATGAATAGAAGTGCTCATGGGAACAACAGATTGTATTTTTCTGTCCATTTTATCAGGATGATCAACAAGATTTTTACCAATATTTGCTGAAATCATTCCACACCCAATGTCAACACCGATTACATTTGGAATTACAAATTCAGTTAATGGCATTGTAAAACCGATAACAGAACCTTTTCCGGCATGAGTATCAGGCATTATTACAACTTTTCGAGTAAATGCAGGATGATTTATCATTTTTTCAATTTGAGTAAAACATTCCTGTTCTAATTCATCAATCATTATTGTTGCATCAGTAAATTTTCCTTTGAGTTCAATCATTGTCAATTGCTGATAATATTTCAGGAAAATTATTTTTTGAGGAATTTACCAGTGTTGAAATGGCATATGCTTTCATTTCATATTCAGGATAAGGTAATAACATTTTTAATGCTAAATCAGGACTTATAGATTTTGAAAGCCAGTTTTGTTCAGAATGTTGAGGTAAAATTACCGGCATTCTGTCGTGTATTGAACTTACAAGTAAATTAGGTGAAGTTGTAATAATAGTAAATGAATTTATCGTTTCATTATTCTCATTTTTCCAGCTGTCGCATAAACCAGCAAATGCAAACATGCTGTCATCTTTAAGCTTGATATTATATGGATTTTTCTGCTTTTCAGTTTTTTTCCACTCAAAAAACCCATCAGCTATAACAAGGCATCTTTTCGATTTTAGTAAGCTCCTGTATGCCGGTTTTTGGGTCAATGATTCTCCTCTTGCATTAATCATTTTGTAACTATTATCTCTCGATTTTGCCCAAAACGGAATTAATCCCCAATAGAAAAATTGAACTTTTGTTGGATTTTCTGAAGTAATTACAGGTAGTTGCATACCAGGTGCAGCATTGAAAACTGGTTTATATTTTTCATGGTCAAGTTCAACTCTAAACCTGACCTTTATTTCATCAACCTTTTTTGTTATCATAAATCTGCCACACATTGCACTAAGAAATTATTATTTACTCAATAAATATCGTTGATTTGACTACAAATATACACTCAAATACTTATTGTTGATAATCAATTTAACCATAGCTGTATTTACTTAAATATTTTTGCTAAAAGATAATTAATATAAAAAATGAGATTAAAGCAAAAATTGATTTTGGGGGTTATGATTTTATTATCTTTAAACTCCTGTATTAGTTTAAAAAAACATAAAGCAGTTTTATTAAGCAATGAAGCACTTAAAGAACAGAGTCTATATTTTAAAGACTCATTGGATAAATCGAATAAATTGTTATTAGAATATCAGATGCTATTACAAAATAGTAAAAATGAAATAGATATTCTTGCGAGTGACACTACGCTAAAAGCAGACAAAATAAAATTCCTTACATTGAAAAATGCTGAACTGAAAACAACAATTGATTTATTATCACTATCGAAGAACAAAGAATACGAAAAAACAACTGCAAAAATTGCAGAACTGCAAAACAAAATTGACGAAAGAGAAAAAGGCCTTGATTTGTTAGCTGCTGAACTCGAAATTAAACGAATTGAATTAGAAGAAGCAATGCTTTCACTGAAAGAAAAAGAAAAACAAAGTGAAGAGATGAATAAAAAACTACAGGAGATGGAATTACTCCTAAAAAATTACAAAAATGCAACAGAAGATTTACGTAAAAAAGTGAGTGATGCTCTGGTAGGATTTGAAAACTCGGGATTAAGCATCAAAGTTAAAAATGGTAAAGTATATATATCACTCGAAGAAAGTCTATTGTTTCAGTCGGGTAGTACAAAAATTGATAAAAAAGGCGAAGATGCTTTAAAAAAGCTGGCTAAAATACTGGAAAATAACCCGGATATCTCGGTCATGATTGAGGGACATACTGATAATATTCCCTACATTGCTAGCTCAGGATGTATTAAGAACAATTGGGAATTGAGTGTTTTAAGGGCAACCACAATAGTTGAAACACTATTAAAATTCGGCAAAATTGAACCTCTTCGGATAATCGCTGCAGGACGCGCAGAAAGCTTACCTTTAGATAACGAAAATACGAAAGAAGCACGTGCAAAAAACCGAAGAACAGAAATTATTTTGACCCCAAAATTGGATGAATTATTTAAAATTATTGAGAGTAATTAGTAATTTACGCCAAAAGAATTTAATTAAATTTTAATAGAGTATTGTAATGAATAATTAACTGGTGCCTGAACATCTCCAGGTCGAAGCATATATTCCCGATTGAAAACATTTCTTACAACAAACGTCAATTTATGATTCTGTAAAAAAGTATATTGTAATCTGGCATCAAAAACCAAAAAGCCAGTTTTATTCTTCTCTCTGTAATCGGCCAAACCAGGAAGTATGTAATCGCCAAGTGTAATTGGTACATTATTAATTTTTATTGTCAAATTTTCAAAAGCTTTATCAATATTCACTATTTTACTGTTGTAAATGATAGAAAATCCGATATTAAAATTTTCAAATTCAATATCACTGTCCATTTTAAATTGATGAAGATTTCTGTACTTAAGAATTTTCGAATCAGAATCAGAAAAGGTTTCTTTATAAATTGTATCATTATTCAATGATATTGGATAAATAAAAGTATAACCAAATGTGGTTGATAAATCGAAGCAATAAAGTTTGCCTTCTAAATTTAATATTGATTCAATTCCTGGAATTCTAGCTTTTTCAGCATTCACTGCACTAAATCCAATCCAATTGAATACATATCCCTCAGAAGTGGGGTTCCAGTTTAATGGAATATGGTTAGGATTATAAATTCCAAACATAAATTCTGTCATGTTATAATATTGGGTTAAAAATGCAGCAAAATCAAAATAACCCTTAAAATCTCCAAATTTTAATCCTTGTATAAAACCAGTCTCAAAACTCCAACCGTTTTCCGGGTTTAAATTATTGTTCGGGAATATTCTTAAATTACCTACCTGTGTTTGAGTATATTTCTCAGCAATAGTCGGATACCTGAATCCTTGCCCAAACGAGATTCTTAAGTTAGCATATTTATACAATTTGTAATTAACTCCGATTCTTACAACTGGTTTTGATGAAGAAATCAGGCTATCTAAACTATAAAGTTCATACCTTAACCCAAATGTAACATTTAATTTTTCAAATTTTTTATCTAACTGTAAAAATACACCTGCATTTGTCCCAATATGTTTTTCAGTACCATATAATTCTGAGCTGGCAGTAAAATGAGAATATGCTCCCCCAGCATTGAAATTAATACTTGACTTAAATAATCTTTGATATCTATAATCAGCTAATAACAATCTATCGTCATTGCTTTGCATCGTATTATTTGTATTAATCACCCTATAATATCTGAATTTTAAATTGTGAAAGTTATCATTTTTAAAATAAGTAATATAAGGATCAAAAACCATTCTTTGTAAAGAATAATTTTGCCTGAAAGTTGGTGAGATTTTAAAAACTCCAGTATCTCCATTTTCCCATAAAAAAAAGTTCTCACCTTCTTTTGCCATGTATAATATGTTGGTTCCAATTCTGAGGGTATTTATTCTTTGCGGAATGTATTGAATTTTTGAATAAATTCTACCTTTCCGATAACTGTCATTTTGCCTGTATCCTTCATCCTCACTGTAATAACCCGACAATGTGAAATCAAATTGATTAATTTTTTTACTATGAAAAAACTGAAAATTTCCAAAATGCTGGACTGAATTTGCCCACCATTTTTTATATCTATCTTTTGGTGTCCCATAATAACCGAATGAAGTATTAAATTTTGTTATTGGTTTGATGGTTGCACTTGCAGTTCTTATATTAATTAAACCATTTAACGCTGAAGAACCATATAAAGCGGAAGATGCTCCTTTAACAATTTCAATCTGTGCTATATTTTCAACAGGTATTAAATCCCAGACTGCCTCACCCGAGCCGCCTGTCATCAGTGGCAAATCATCCAATAACATTAAAACCCTGCTTCCGGCTCCATAAGTATATCCACTACCACCTCTGATACTTGCTTGCTTTTCAAGAATTACCACTCCGGATGCTTTTTGTAATATGTTTTCAATACTTAGAGCATTGCTTTTTTCAATTAATGCAGGTTTAATTACCTCTGTCGAAATACTCAGGTCAGATTTTTTTTGTTCGTACTTTGATGCCGATACAACCACTTCATCTAATATCTCAGATTCAGGTTGAAGTTTTACAGTTATTTCATTTTTGTCATATTGCTTCACAATAAGATTAATTCTTTCTGTTTTATATCCTAAAAACCTGACTTCAATAGTATATTCTCCCTCCAACAGTAAAAATTTAAACATTCCTTTCTCATTGGATGTTGAAATATTAGATTCGTTTATAATTAAATACACACCAGCTAATGGTTCATTTGTATTAATATCTGAAACTTGTCCCTGCACCAAAACATTTTGTCCATTGCAAATAAAAATATTTAGAAATAATAATAAAACAACTGCTATTCTCATTTTTTCAAACATTTTTTCAAATGTTAAAATTAGTAAATGCTTTTATTCCGTAAATAAATTATTTTTTAATCTCATGGGTTTTAGTATTTTTGAACTTAATAAAAAGCCTTAAAAATGATTGAAAAACAGCATTATATCATCAATATAGTTCTATTTTTGTTTTTAGCACTCTCATTTGATGCATCATCTCAATGTGTTCCCGGGAATTATCAAAAACCTAGTATTTATCCAGATACTCTGACAAATTTAGATACTGCTTATGCTAATAAACCCTATCAAATGGTAATGACTGCTGTGATTCCGGTAGACACTTTTGTTTTTGGTAATCGGCTTCCAATAGATTCAATTGGTATTGTAAGTCTTACCGGACTACCACCAAGTATGTCATATAAGTCAGATAAAGCATCAGGATATTGGGCAGGAGGAACTAAAGGATGTATTTTAATATCGGGATCACCAAAGGATGAAGAAACTGGAATTTATCCACTAAATATAGTGGTAAGTGCTGTTGTTGCAGGTTTACCCGCCAATTATCCTGTTAAAGGCTACAAAATAATTGTAATAGGAAAAGGAAGTAGTATAACAGATTTACCTTTGCTTTATGATTTAAAAATATATCCTAATCCTGTAATTGATGTTGCTTCTCTTCGTTTTTTTAGCCAAACCAATGATTTTTGCCGCCTAACAATATATAACTGTTTCGGACAGATTATAGTTAACCAAAATCATCTATGTAATTATGGAGAAAATCAATTAATTGTTCATGCTGAGCATTTAAATAAAGGGATATATTTTCTCAGAATAACTATGCATGATTCAATAACAAATTTTGTTTTTACAAAAAACTAATTAAGTATTATCTCTATTGATTGGATTAATTTACTAAATTAAAAACTCTGGATCTATACTCAAAAAAAGAAAATGTGCGATCATAGAATAAGTATATCAGAATTATTTAATATTATGATAATCAATCACTTAAAGCTTTTTACAAAACTAAATATTTAATTAACAATTAGTATTCTCCTTTAATGGCTCAAAAAGATATAGAACTCTTAGCACCAGTAGGTTCTTTTGAAGCATTAAGTGCTTCGATTAATTCAGGGGCAAACTCTGTTTATTTTGGAGTTGGATCTTTAAATATGAGATCAAAATCATCATTCAACTTTAATTTAAATGATATACGCAAAGTTTCATCTATCTGTAAAAAAAATAATATAAAATGCTATCTTGCTCTTAATTCTGTTATGTATGATCAAGATAAAACATTAGTAAAAAAAATAATTAAAAAGTCACTGGATAACAATATAGATGCATTAATTGTTTCGGATCCTTCTATATTAAATTACACACAAAATCTTCCAATAGATATTCATCTCAGCACACAACTTAATATAAGTAATCTTGAAGGTGTAAAGTTTTGGTCAAAATATGCTAACATTATGGTTTTAGCAAGAGAATTAAGTCTTAAGCAAATTAAATACATTACTAATCAGATAGATAAGCAAAACATACTTGGAAAATCTGATAAAAAAATAAGAATAGAAGTGTTTATTCATGGAGCACTTTGTATGTCAATTTCCGGAAAATGTTTTTTAAGTACTCATTTACACAACACTTCAGCAAATCGGGGAGAATGCTTCCAAATCTGCAGAAAACCGTTCAATATAATAGATGATCAGGGCTTAGAATTAACCTTAGACAATCCATATATTTTATCGCCCAAAGATCTTTGCACTTTGCCCATTATTAAAGAAATTCTAAATTCTAATGTTTCAGTTTTAAAAATTGAAGGTAGGGGAAGGAGTCCTGAATATGTTAGTAATGTTGTCAGAGCATACCGAAAAGCAATTGATTTATGCACTGTAAATAAATTATCTACATCCACGATTAATGAACTCATGTTGGATTTACAAGATGTATACAACAGAGGATTCTGGACTGGTCATTATCTGGGTGAAAATAATTCAAGCTGGAATACTAACGTAGGAGGTTCAAAATCAAATTCTTATAAAGTGTATGTTGGTAGAATTGTTAAATACTTTAAAAAAGCACAGGTAGCAGAATTTATAATTGAGGCTGGCAAATTAGCAGAAGGTGATGATATTCTGATAATTGGGCCTACAACAGGAGCAGAAAAAATTATTACTAATGAGATTTATCTCAATGAAAATAAAGTTGAAATAGCTGAAAAGGGTTCTGGTTTTACGTTTAAAGTTCCATTTATTGTCAGACCTTCCGACAAAATTTATAAAATAAATAAGAGAGTATCTTCATCTAATCAATGAGAATAATTAAATTTTCGAGCTCCCAATTTTCCTTAAGACTTATAAGATTTTCATAATACCATATTTTCTCTGGTAAAACATTCCTGTACAAATTCCCATTATCCCATCTGTAATTTTTATTATCATCACTGAAATACTTGAATCTATATTTTCCTGGAATTAAATTCTCAAATTTTAAAGTTGATTCACTTTTATCAGAAAGAACTCCCTTTCTTATTACTTTATCATTCTCACTAACTAATTCATAAATAAGATTTTGCTTATTTCTTTTATTAATAATATTAAAACTTAAAGTGCCTAAGTCATTGATTGCTTTCGTCTTGAAACTAAACGATGCTTTTTCATAGTAGCTATTTATACCCTGTATGGAATTCGAATCAAATTCAATTAAATAATTGCAGTCGAAATCATAATTATGATTTATCTTAATAAGAGTACTATTTATAATAATAAAATCAAATTCTTCTTCAGATAAAAGCTTTCCATTTTTATATATTCTAGTGTTCGGAGAGGATATTCCTGTTAAGGGAAGTGAAGATTTAATTATTACACTACCGCTTAAACCATAAATATCATTTATAAAATCTAATTTAAGTTTATCTGGGCTTTTTTTCGAAGAGGTTTTAGTAATAACTGTATCAATTTTTGTGTCAGGAAAATGAATTGATAGAACAGAAGTGGGTTTAAAATCATTTGTGCTCCAAATAGTCAGAGTATCTCTTCTATGATTCAATTCTGACCATAACTTTAAAGAATTCTTATCTTCCATTAATTCAATCTTCTTTATTGAATCAACCGGTTGATCAAACGCTATCAGAATTTTATTAAAGTTATTAGGTAAAATATTTTTTATTTTGGGATAGCCTGTGAAGTTTTGAAATAAATATAATTCAACTATTGTGTCTTTGCACAATTCAATCTTTTTTTCTACAAATGCAATCTTCTCATCTGTATCAAAAAGAATATTATTGTTCTTATCTTCAATGGCATAAACCCAGCACCCGTTCTCTTTCAAATTCTCAATATTAAAGTTTCCTGAAACATCAGATTTTACAACACCATAAATATAATTATTTCGAAAATTAGATTTTAAACTATCAAAACTATTTCCTAGCAAAAGAATTGTTGCATCCTTAACTGGTTGAAGAGTATAAGCATCTTTTACTACTCCTCTTATTTTACAACTATCAAGAGAATTGCCAGTTGAAAAAACAAACTTTATTGAAGATACTTTATTTTTTTCAGTGATATCTGAAACAACATCATTAATAATAATACTGTATGTTTTATTTTTTTCGAGTAAACCTTTTGTTTTTATAATCAATGATTTACTCTTTACTTGAAACTCAGGAGTACTTAAAAATGGTGGCGAGATAATTATATTTCTTTCATTACTAATTTCAATTTTTTCATTAAAGATTAGTTCTATATTATCATTTAGAAAGTTAATTGTTCCGTTAGGAGGATTTTGCTTTATAACTTGTGGAGCAACAACGTCCTTTTTACCTCCATCAGGCTGTTTTATAACAGCACATGCAAATAAAAAACACCCTACTAAAATTATCGTTATATAGTTAAATAATAAAGTTTTCATTTTCACCTCCCTAGATATACAAGTAAAATAGAAATATCAGAAGGAGATACACCACTTATTCTACCAGCTTGTCCTATTGTTTTTGGGTTTATTTTATTTAATTTTTCAATAGCTTCCGAAGACAATGATTTTAATAATGAATAATTCATATTATCAGGAATTATCATACCATCGAGCTTATTAAGTTTCTTAACTAATTCTGATTCCTTCTCTATATACGTTTTATACTTCATTTGAATTTCAGCCTCTTCAATAGATTCTGCATTAAAACGACTTAAATAGTTTTGAATAATTTCAACATTGTTTACTAAAATTTCAATGCTTATTTCCGGGCGTAATAATATATTTTTTAATTTTGTTTTCTGATTTAATGGTTTTGACTCAATTTTAATTAATGCATTATTAATATCATCAAGATCAGGACTAAATTTTTCAAAAAATTCTATTATTTCCTTAATCTCTGAATCTTTTTCGTTTAAGCTAGTAAGTCGCTCATCAGAGGCCAGGCCAATACTATGTGACAATTTTGTTAATCTAAGATCTGAATTATCTTGCCTAAGTAAAATTCTGTATTCAGCTCGTGATGTAAACATTCTGTAAGGTTCCATGGTACCTTTTGTTACCAAATCATCAACAAGAACACCAATATATGATTGAGATCTGCTCAATACAAACTTTTCTCCATCTCTATTAACTTTTAAATGAGAATTAATTCCGGCTATAAAACCTTGAGCCGCAGCCTCTTCATAACCGGTAGTTCCATTAATTTGGCCAGCTAAAAACAAATTTTCAACTATTTTGCTTTCTAATGAATTTTGTAATTGAGTAGGATCAAAAAAATCGTATTCTATTGCATAACCAGGCCGAAATATTTTAACATTTTCAAAGCCCCTAATTTTTTTCAAAGCATTGTATTGTACATCTGCAGGTAGTGAAGATGAAAAACCGTTTAAATAATATTCTATTGTATTCCAACCTTCAGGTTCTAAAAACAGTTGATGCCTATCTCTTTCAGAGAACCTTACCAATTTATCTTCTATCGAAGGACAATAACGAGGACCAATTCCTTCAATATCTAAATTAAACAACGGGGAAAAACTAAAACCCTTTTGCAATTCATTATGCACTTCACTATTTGTGTAGGCAATAAAACAAGGCATTTGCTTTTCAATTGTAATTAAATTTTTTAAAAAGGAAAATCCGGAAGGATTATCATCACCATTCTGTATATCTAGTTGTTCAAAATCAATAGTTCTTCCATCAATTCTTACAGGAGTTCCTGTTTTCATTTTTCCGCTTTGAAAACCAATACTATTTAAATTCTTCGTAAAGTCTTTAACATTTTTTTCACCTATTCTACCACCCTCAATTTTAACATTGCCAATATGAATTTTCCCATTTAAAAACGTTCCATTCGTGAGAATAACAGATTTTGAATAAATCCTATGTCCTTTTTCTGTAATAACACCGCAAATTGAATTATTCTTAATCATCAAATCGTTGACTGTGTCTTGCCAAAAATCCAAATTTTTAATTTTCTCTAACTCTTCTCTCCAGTATTTTGAAAAAAGATATCTATCGTTTTGTGTTCGAGGACTCCACATTGCAGGCCCTTTTGACCTGTTTAGCATTCTGAATTGAATAGCAGATTTATCAGATACAATTCCAGACAGACCTCCTAATGCATCAATATCCCTTAATATTTGTCCCTTCGCTATACCACCCATAGCAGGATTACAAGACATCTGTGCAATATTTTGCATATTCATTGTAACCAGAAGCACTTTTGATCCGAGATTTGCAGCAGCAGCTGCTGCCTCACAACCCGCATGTCCACCGCCAACAACTATTACATCATAAATGTCAAACATACTAGTCAGAGCTTTGCTGTTTCACGTGAAACATATATTTTTCTAATAACACATCTTCCATTTTTCGCATCATTTTTATTTCATTTTTATTTTTATCTTTATACCCAACTAAATGCAATATCCCATGAAACACTACTCTAATAAACTCGATTTTTTCTGTTGTGCCAAACTTATCAGCATTAGATTTTATCATTTCTAAACTAATTACCAAACTAGACTCAATTACTCTTTTATTATTGGAATAATCAAAAGTAATAACATCAGTAAAAAAATGATGATTAAGATATTTTTTATTTATTTCTAAGATTTCATTATTATTAACTACAATAATATCAATACTTTTTACAACATAATTCATTTGTAATAAAAAACTCTCTACATTGTCTTTCAATGCATTGAATTCCAAATCTGTTAATATCTCTTGATAATTATTAAAATTAAATAACATTACATTACGTTTAATGTTCCAGTATATTTCTTCGTAATTCCACCTTCAGTTCTAATAATTACAATATAATAATATACTCCTGATATAACAGTTTTTCCCTGACTATCCGTACCGTTCCAACCACCTTTTATATTATTTTCTTGAAATACCTTTTCTCCCCATCGATTATAAATTTCAATACTTAATAATTCCTCATCAAAGTTTTTTCCTATTGGCTTAAAAACCTTGTTCTCCTCAATACTTGAATTTCGGTTAATGGTATTTGCAAAAAACACTAATGGTTCTCCAACAATACAGACTGTATTCGATTTACTTTCTTTTTTGAGATTATACTTATTTAAACTCTCTTCCTTTTGAATCAGATAATAACATTTTTTACTTCCAGCTAACTCATTGATCTTTTTTAAGTTACCAGAAAAGCTTACCGATGGAAAAAACTCTCTGTATTTGCTCCATATATTGGTATCAGTATCCATTTCAAAAAACTCAGTATTTGATCTTTGGCTTAACCAGGAATTGTAATTCTTCCAACTAAAAGTATAGTAATTATCATTTGTATTAGCTTTTAATACAATATTTGATGCAACATTTGATTTCTTAACTTCCTCACCACAATTATTAATCGCAGTTACATAGTATTTATACTCATTTTGCGGGTTTCCGTTTAAATGCAATAAAGTATATTCTCTAGGTGTGTCATAATCAATAATAATTTTCTCTTCGTAGCTCTCTTCATCAATTGCATTTATTACAAAATAATCCAGAGAAGATGGCTTATCTACAATCCAATTTAAATATATACTATTATTTTCAGTAGTTACATTTGATAAATAAACCTCATCAGGATTCACAATAAATTTTGTAAAAAATTCTATTTTATTTGACGAAGCAGTAAAGCTATTTTTCTGATTCCAACACCTTATTAATAAGGTATAATTACAAAAGTTCTTTAAATCATTAATCGAGTATGTGCTGATATTTCCATTGACAAATTCATTTCGAACCAATCCTGTACTATCATAAATACAAATCTCATATTTTCTGTCTGCTTCAGACCAGAAAGTATAGTGCGTCCAATTTAAATTTATCTGAGATTTACAAAAATTCAAGCTCCCGTTAAGCAAAATTGTTGTATGTTCTCCCGATATATTTGAATAGTTTTCACAGCTATCAAAAGCAACAATTCTGTATTTGTTCACAGATTTTTGTACATTTCTGAAATTAGTATCTAAATATTTCGTGCTATTTATGCCGAATATTATGCCAACAGGAATATTTTTATTGTCTGAATCAACAAAATAAACAATATACCCTTTAACATCTTTTGATGAACTTTTTGTCCAACCGATAGCTATTTTTTCACCGCTAATGCTTGCTGTATCAATATTTACATTTGCAGGCGGTTCAATATCTATTTTAATTGTATCATAATATATTTGTTCCTTTCCTAGACATTTACTGTGTGCAATTATGAAAAATTCCCATTTAACTGAAATACTTCCTGCATTTACAAAGATGTATGTATTAGCCTCATTTTTAGATTCTGTAAATAATAATTTAAAGCTTTTTAAATCTGTTTCTCTCCCGTACAATTCATATTTTTCGAAAGCATTGCAAGTATCTTTTAATTTCGACCATTCAATAGTAACATCATTATTACTATTCAAACAAGCCCTCAACATTTTACTAGCTTTCAGTGAAAAATAATTATTGAAGAATAATATCAGAATAATAATAACTTTGAATCTCATTTCAGATTAACAATAATGTTCATTTTTTATTATTTATGTCTAATAAATTTAAAGAAAACCTAAGACTAAACAAATATATATCAAATTCAGGATTTTGCTCAAGACGAAAAGCTGATGAATACATACTCAATAATTTAGTTTTAATTAATGGCAAAGTTATTAACGATTTCTCTTTTATAGTATCCGAATTTGACAATGTAATTGTTAATGGTGTAAAAATTATACCAAATAAAAAGAAATATTACGTTTTAAATAAGCCAAAAAACTACATTTGCACTGTTTCTGATGAAAAAAACCGAAACACAGTTGTTGACATTTTACCTCAGGAACTCAAATCAGGGATTCATCCAGTAGGCAGATTAGATAGAAATACTACAGGTGTTTTAGTACTAACCAATGATGGAGAACTTACATTTAAACTTACTCATCCAGCTTTTAATGTTTCTAAAATTTATAAAGCATACATTGATAAACCCATTAATACGAAAGATATAAAACTTTTAAAGGAAGGAATCCATTTAGAAGAAAAATTAGAAAAATTTGATGAAATATATATAGTTGAAAACAGCAATAAGTTATCCCTTATAGTTGAAATCCATTCTGGTAAGAATCACTTTATAAAAAAAATGTTTGAAAAATTAAACTACAGAGTAAAATCATTAGACAGGCTTTCATTTTCAGGACTTACTTATGAAGGATTGAAAAGAGGAGAATACAGAGCTTTATCCCCAAAAGAAGTTAATTTCCTGAAAAAATTATAAGTTTTCCTGTTTATTTGTAGCACATTAATGTTGAATTTTTTTATGCTTATTTTTACTATTATTTTCTCAACAAAATCACTTTTTAAAAACATTATTTTTTTTTGTTTCTCCTCAAAATTATTTTAAAAATTGACATTACTTTAACTTTATTCAACATGCTAATTATCCACAATTTGAATTCATGATATTCTGTACAAATGTCATATTTATTTGATAGATAATTAATTAAAACTTTAAACTTGTTAATAAAAATTTTCTAATTGTTAAATTCATTCAACCAAATAATATTTTAAAAAATTCTCAACACAGTGATTAATATGATTAATTGCTTTTAAATATTAATTTTTAACTTTGTAATATTAATGTATATTTGCGGTGTGAAAAGGGGGCTCTGTCCCCTTTTTTATTGAAGCTTTTGAGATAATAATTTAATAAGAAGATGGATAAAAATGAAATTATTGATTCGTTTGTAGGTCTTAAAGAATTAAAAAATATAGACAGAGCTACAATGATAAGAGTCTTGGAAGAGGTTTTCAGAGATGTTTTGGAAAAACGTTTTGAAGACACTGAAAATATTGACATTATCATTAACGCAGAGAAAGGAGATGTGCAAATTTGGAGAAACAGACTTATAGTTGAAGATGGTCATGTTGAAAATTCAAATAAAGAAGTAAGTTTATCTGAAGCAAGAAGAATAGAAGAAGATTTTGAAGTTGGAGAAGAGTTATCTGAAGAAATAAAGATTTCTTCGTTTGAAAGACGTTCTATTCAGAATGCAAAAATGAATCTACAAACCAGATTGATAGAGATTGAGAGGAATGAAATTATTAAAAGGTATCACGATAGAATTGATGAAATTGTTACTGGAGAAGTATATAGGGTTTGGAAAAAGGAAGTATTGGTTTTAGATGATGATGGAAATGAATTAATTTTACCCAAACAACATCAAATTCCGAAAGATTACTTTGTGAAAGGAGACCAGATAAGAGCTGTTGTGCATACAATCGAAAATTTAAGTGGAATACCAAGAGTAGTTTTATCAAGAACATCACCTGCATTTTTGGAGAGATTATTTGAATTGGAAGTACCAGAGATAGCTGATGGATTAGTTAGTATAAGAGCAATAGTAAGAGAACCAGGTGAAAGAGCAAAAGTTGCTGTTGAGTCTTATGACGATAGAATTGATCCAGTTGGGGCATGTGTTGGAATGAAAGGAAGCCGAATTCATGGAATTGTAAGAGAGTTAAAAAATGAAAATATTGACATTATTAACTATACTGATAATTTATCTTTGTATATTTCGAGATCATTAAGTCCGGCCAAAACAGGTCAAATCATAATTGATTCAGCTAATAAAAAATGCTCTGTATATTTAAAACCCGACCAGGTATCGTTAGCAGTTGGAAAAGATGGTATAAATATTAAATTAGCAGCAAGAATAACGGGTTATGAAATAGATGTATTTCGTGATGTTGATGAAGAAGAATATGATATTGAACTTGATGAATTTGCTGACGAAATAGACCCATGGATAATAGATGAAATTAAAAATATAGGATGCGACACTGCTAAATCAGTTTTAAGTTTAAGTATTAAGGAAGTTGCAGATAAAACAGATTTGGAAATTGAAACAGTTGAACAAATATTTAGTATCCTTAAAAAAGAATTTGAATAAAGAAAGCACCAAATGTCAGATTTAGCACCGAAACGATTATCTAAAGTAGCAAAAGAATTTAATATTGCTACCAATACTATAATTGAGTTTTTAAAATCAAAAAATATTACTATTGAAGATAATCCTAACGCAAAAATTTTACCCGAACACTATGATTTATTGTTGGTTAAATTCCAACCCGATAAATTAGTTAAAGAACAATCAATTGATAGAAAAGAAGAACCGAAAAAAGAAGAAAAATCGTTAAAGAAAGAAGAAAATATTGACGAAAAAGAAGATATTTTAATTAAATCTAATTTAATAAGGGACATTCCTAAAGAGAAAACTTTTAAATCGGAATTAAAAGATACCAAAGAAAAAACCCCTGAAGTTGAACTGAAAGTATTAGGTAAAATTGATTTATCTGAAAAGAAAAAAGCTAAAGATGATGAACAGCAAACAACTTCAAAGGAAATTGAAGAAATTGTTGAGGAAATACAAATTAAAGAAAATCAGGAACAATCAGTACTAACAATAGAAGAAAAGTCAAAAGAAGTTGAAAAAATAGTAGTTGTTGATAAACCTGAAGTTAAAAAAGAAAAAGCAACTAAACAGGAGAAACAGGAAGAACCTGAATTAAAAGTTGATATTGCTGAGCAATTACCTGAAAAAAAGGAAACTGAAATCGCAGATCAAGAAATCAAAACTGATGTTATTGTTGCTCATCGTGATTCAGTTGAGGAAATGGGGATTAAAATTGTTGGTAAAATAGATATGGAACAATTTGAAGCACCGAAAAAGAAGAAGCCGGTTGTTTCAACATCAGATTTAACAACAATTAAGCAAAAGAAAAGAAAAAGGATTTTTAAACAAGAAAAAAGTCCTGATGTATCAGCAGAAACTCACAAAAAAGAGAAAACTAAGAAGGTTAAAGAACCTAAAAAGCCAGAAGTAGACGAAAAGGAAATTAAAGAACAAATTTCTGCAACATTAGCTAAGCTTACAGGTAAGCAATCGTCAAGTGTTAAAACAAAAATAAAAAAGCTCAAGCGTAAAGAAATAAAAGACAAAGAACTTGCATCCCTCGAAGAAGATAAGGGAAATGTTCTTGAAGTTATTGAATTTATTACTGTTAATGAACTTGCCAACCTTATGAAGGTTTCTGTTTCCGAAGTCATAACAGTATGTATGAATATGGGATTGATGGTAAACATTAATCAAAGATTAGATGCTGAAACAATAACTTTTGTTGCTGACGAGTTCAATTTTGAAGTAGTATTTAAAATGGATAGTACTACTGAACCTTCATTGGAAGAGCCTGACAACTCTGAAAGATTAATTGAAAGAGCGCCAGTAGTTACGATCATGGGGCATGTTGATCATGGTAAAACAACATTGCTCGACTATATCCGGAAAACAAAGGTAACCGAAGGCGAAGCGGGTGGTATTACTCAGCACATAGGTGCCTATTATGTTTCTTTACCCGACAATAAATATATCACATTTTTAGATACACCCGGACACGAAGCTTTTACTTCTATGAGAGCAAGAGGTGCAAAGGTTACAGATGTTGCCATTATTGTTGTGTCTGCTGACGACAGCGTCATGCCACAAACCAGAGAAGCTATCAGCCATGCTCAGGCAGCTGGAGTTAAAATAGTATTTGCAATTAATAAAATTGACAAAGATGGTGCTAACCCGGATAAAATCCGTGAGCAGTTAGCCGATATGAATATTTTGGTTGAAGAATGGGGAGGAAAATATCAGACTCAGGAAATATCTGCTAAAAAAGGGCTTAATGTAGATAAACTACTTGATAAAGTTTTGCTCGAAGCAGAATTACTTGAACTAAAAGCTGATCCGGAAAAACGCGCCATGGGAACAGTTATTGAAGCGTCAATGGATAAAGGAAGGGGTATTGTTTCAACTGTTTTAGTACAAAAAGGTAATTTAAAAGTTGGAGATACTATTGTTGCCGGAGCTTATTATGGCAAAATTAAAGCATTATTTGATCAAAACAGAAAACGAATTAGTATTGCAGGGCCATCTGTTCCTGTTGAAGTATTGGGTTTTGACGGTCCTCCGGTAGCTGGTGATATTTTTTATGTTACTGAAAATGAACAAATAGCGAAAGAAACAGCCACTAACCGAAAGAGACTAATCAGGGAGCAGGGCATAAGGGCAACAAAACATGTTACTTTAGACGAAATCGGAAGACGTATTGCCTTAGGTAATTTTAAAGAATTAAATATAATTATTAAAGCTGATTTTGATGGATCAGTTGAAGCTTTGTCTGACTCCATACAAAAATTGACAACCGAAGAGGTTCAGGTAAATGTTATTCATAAGGGTGTTGGGCAGATATCTGAATCAGACGTTTTGCTGGCATCAGCATCAGATGCAATTATCATTGGTTTTCAGGTAAGACCATCTATGAACGCACGAAAATTAGCAGAACAAGAACAAATTGATGTTCGTTTGTATTCCGTTATTTACGATGCAATTGAAGAAATTAAAGCAGCTATTGAGGGTATGCTTCAACCAACCGAAGAAGAAAAAATACTTTGTAATGTTGAAGTACGTGAAGTATATCGAATTTCAAAAGTTGGTAATATTGCAGGTTGTTTTGTATTGGATGGTAAAATTAACAGAAATACAAAAGTCAGGATAGTACGCGAAGGCGTTGTTATTTATACAGGTGAACTTTCTTCCTTAAAACGCTTTAAGGAAGACATTAAAGAAGTTTCTACAGGTTATGAATGTGGTATTGGCATTCATAATTTCAACGACATTAAAGTAGGTGACATAATTGAGGGTTACATTATTGAAAAGATAAAACGTAAACTCTGAAATTTCCCGAATAATAATTCCACTTTTATTAAACTTTTTCAGGAAAATTATGTCTTAATCAAAGGCAGTACTTTATTTGTAGTCTAACTAATTATTTGATATCAGCAATGACTTTATAAAAATTATTTATAATAATTAATAGTAAAAAATTAAAAAGTTTTTTAAAGAGCTCAATTTTATAAAAAATGGTATCTTACTTTATTAAATTAATTTAAAAATATTAAATCTTGATTACAAAATAACCAATAAAAAAGACATTATGATGGCAGTTTTAAGAGGTATTTTCGTGTCAGAAAATTATTCCGCGAAAAGTATTTCAATTAATATTTTTACTTTTTTATTTTTTATTGTCATTTTTATTAATATCAGCATTGCACAGGTAACAGTTTTTTCTGAGAATTTTAATGGCTCAGCTTCACTACCAACAGGATGGTCACAGGTTCAGGTAAGCGGCTCAGATGTTTGGACGATAAACAATGGAGGTTGTTATGATAATGGCGTAAACAATCCTTCATCAGCATATAGTGGAACAAGAAATGCATATCTTTTTTCACCCACATCGCCACCTTCAACCAATACCAGAAAACTGGTTACTCCTGTTCTCGATTTGGGAGGTTTGAGCAACATAACACTTAAATTCTGGGAAGCAAGACTAAAATGGGGAGTTGATTTTGACGAACTTAAAGTTTATTATAAAACCTCTTCTACCGGCTCGTGGAGCTTATTAGTTACATACAATTCAGCTGTAACAGCATGGACTCAAAGAACTATTTCTCTTCCAAATCCGAGCAGTACATATTACATAGCTTTTGAAGGAATTGCCAAGTATGGTTACGGAATTTGTATAGATGATGTGGCAATTACAGCAACAATTACTAATGATGCATCTTTATCCGGTATTTTGGTTGAAAACAAGAAAACAGTAAAGGCTACATTAAAAAACCTAGGAACAAATACTCTTACAGGTGTTAGTTTAAATATATCAATCAATGGAGGAACAACAACTACTACTTCATGGACAGGAACATTAACGACAGGTAATTCGACAACTATTACTTTTGGAAATAAAAGTTTTTCAAACGGATTATCGAATATAAAAGCGTGGACATCAAATCCTAATAGTAGTGGAGATGGCAATAAAACAAATGATACGACCTCTTCAAAATATGTGTTGATTAAACAATTTCCATATCAAAATAGTTTCGAATCTGTAGATTTGGGCAATTGGATTCAACCCACAACAGACAATATGGATTGGACACGATATTCAGGAAAAACTCCATCAAGTCTAACAGGTCCGAGTGCTTCATACGATGGAACCTATTATATTTATACTGAGGCTTCTGGTAATACCCCTGCATACAGAGCTGATATTCATACTGTTGACCTCGAACTTTCCAGCATTACAAATCCATATCTGGAGTTATGGTATCATATGTATGGTAACCAAATAGGTGAATTACATGTTGATATTGATTCAGCATTGACGTGGAAAAATGATATAACAACAGCATTGTCGGGCAATAAAGGAAATCAATGGAATAAAATGCTGATAAATCTGAACAATTATCGTTATTTGAATAAAATCCGAATCAGGGCAATTACTGGTTCAGGTTTTTTAGGCGACCTTGCTATTGATGGTTTTAAAATCATAGATAAACCGGAACCAAATATTGGATCTGATAAAATTGCATGCATAGGAGATACCCTTTCATTAGCAGTTGATACTGGTTATGGATATACATTTATATGGAAAAAAGTAGGACAAAATGATACCTTGGGAAAGAATAATTCAATAAAAGTAACTTCCAGCGGCAATTATTATGTTATTGTTTCTGCTCCATTTGGATACGCAGGAGTTGACACTGTAAATGTTACATTTTATTCATTACCAACTGCTGATTTTAAAGTAAATAAGGAAACTCAATGCTATAATTACAATTCATTTCAATTTACCAATAACTCTTCAGTAAGCTATGATACACTTACTTATTTTTGGTATTTAGGGGAAAAGAAAACATCAACTCTAAAAAATCCTTCTATTTCATATACTTTTTATGACTCATTTTTGGTTAGGCTAGTAGCTACCTCAACCAAAGGTTGTAAAGATTCGTTTGATAAGAAAGTCTATGTTTTTCCAAATACCTATGTATCTTTTAACATTGATAAGAATTCTCAGTGCTTAACAGGAAATAAGTTTAATTTTACCAATAACAGCTATCTTGTAAAAGGAACATCTACTTATAAGTGGTTTTTCGGAGACAACGATTCTTCAGCCACAATTCATTCCAACCATTCTTACAAATCGTCAGATACTTTTACTGTACTTTTGATTTCAACAACCGACAAGGGATGTGTTGATTCAAACAGCAAATTAGTTTTTGTTCGTCCACTTCCAAAATCAGATTTTATAATTGATGATAGTACACAGTGCAAAAAAGGAAATTTATTCAGTTTAATAAATACTAGTTCGGTAAAATATGGTTCTTTAAGCAGTATGTGGTATTTTGGAGACAAAACAACTTCGAATGTTACTGACCCTAAAAAATCGTACAGCTCATCGGGCACTTACAATATTAAACTTATAAATACTTCAAATTTTGGCTGTAAAGACAGTATTTCCAAAACGGTTTATATATATAACCAACCTGTTGCAAAAATGACAATTAATGACAGCACTCAATGTTTAAAAGGCAATAGTATTATCTTCAATGATGTTTCAACCATTATATCTGGGACAATCAACTCAAGAAGATGGGATTTTGGAGACGCAAGCAGCTCCACAATGCAAAATACTTCAAAAAGTTATCAGAATTCTAACACATATCAAGTAATTCTTAAAGTATATTCTGATTTTGGATGTTCCGACTCGGTTGTAAACAATATTTTTGTGTATCCTCAACCTAATATTAGCTATACTATTTCAAAAACGCAACAATGTTTGAGCAGCAATTATTTTGAGTTCACAAATTCTTCGAGTGTTTCATCAGGGCTTTTATTTTCTGAATGGAGTTTTGGCGATGGAAATAAAGATTTATCGACAAACAGCCATCATACTTATACCAAGGAGGGTATTTATAATGTTAGCTTGTTGGCAACTACCGACAAAAGTTGTTCGGATTCTTTGGTTAAGCAGGTAGAGGTATATCCCAACCCCAAGATTGCATTCAGTATGAACCAGCGATCGCAATGTGTTAACACAAACAACTATGTATTTACCAATTCTTCAAAAATAAGTAGTGGTTCTCTTACTAATTACTGGTCTTTTGGTGACAGCGAAAGCTCATCTGATAACTCTCCATCCCATAAATATCAGCAAACAGATACATTTTATGTTACATTGAAAGTAGTTTCAGATAAAAACTGTACAGATTCACTAACTAAGAGTATTTTTGTCAGACCTGTGCCAGTACCAGCATTTTCGATTGATGATACAATTCAGTGTTTTGTCGCTAATGAATTCAAATTTACCAATAAAAGCACAATTAAATATGGTTCCTTGAATTATTTATGGGAATTCAGCGACACGAATACATCAAATATGGATAATCCTGTCTATTCATTTAAGAATTATGGAACATTTGATGTCAAATTAATTGCTAAGTCAAACTTTAATTGTATTGATAGTATAAGTAGCCCGGTGTATGTAATTGCTCCTCCAAAAATAAATTTAGGAAAAGATACTGTTATAAAAGACACATCAATATTGATACTTGATGCAGGTTCAGGTTTTGTTTCTTATTATTGGCACGATGGATCATCATCGCGATATTTCACCGTTGATACATCATTAGGTGAAGGAACCTATAAATATTGGGTAACAGTAACCGACAGTTTCGGATGCACAAATATTGACTCTATTCAGATAAAAATTGAAAAATCAATTTCTTTATCTGAAAATCCGATAGGAAAAATATCTATTTATCCAAACCCAACCGAATCCAACATTAACATATTGTTTGATAATGTTTTAACAGAGGAAATTGTTATTTCAATAAAAGACATTAATGGAAGGGAGATTATTTCAGACAAAATTCAACCTGATTACAATAAAACCCGTCATAGTATTAATTTAAACAATTTATCAAGTGGAGTTTATTTGATGGAAATTTCGGGAAATACTATCAGAAATTCAATAAAAATCATTAAAAAATAATGCATTTACGCCTTAAAAATACTATCCTTTTACGCATAATATTATTGGTTTTAATAATTACATCAGTATCTGTTAAGGTATTTTCTCAATCAAAACAAGGCGACAACTGGTATTTTGGCAAACATGCTGGGGTAAAATTCATTAATGGAGCTGCCTCATCTGCTTCAGGTGGCGCTACCAGCTTACCTGATAATCTGGAAGGAACAGCTACCATTTCTGATTCAAACGGAAATTTGTTGTTTTATACAGATGGAATGTCTGTTTGGAATAAAAATCATAGTGTGATGTCGGGAGGAACCGGACTTTTAGGGCATTTTTCTGCTACACAATCAGGTGTAATAGTCCCACATCCAAACAGTAAAGATACATTTTACATTTTTACCATTGATGCTACACAAAACAATTTAAATAGTGGCTTACGATATACCATGATTGATATGAAGCTGAATAGCGGCTTAGGAGGAGTGGTAACTACTAAAAAGAATGTTTTACTCTCGCCAAGCGGAGTTAAAATGGCAGAAAAGATAACTGCTGTCAGGCATTGCAACAATGTTGATATTTGGGTAATTGCTCATGATTACAAAGTAGGAGCAAGTACTGCCGGAAATAAATTTTATGCATATCAGATTACTCCAACCGGTGTAAAAACAACACCAGTAATTTCTACTGTCGGAACGGTGCATCAGGGTGGGGATAATTATGGATATGGCAGTTCTCGTGGATATTTGAAAGCTTCACCGGATGGACGAAGACTTGCATTGGCAATTTCTTACGATGGATGTGGTAGTGTTGCAAATGCAACTAGCTGCGCTGACTCAACCGGAGCATTTGAAATTTATGATTTCAATTATACCAGTGGAGCTGTAACCAATATGATACGTTTAAAAAACAAGTATAAAGGAGCTTATGGTGTTGAATTTTCACCTAACGGAGATATTTTATATGGTTCTACTTGGGCAAGTTATTCATCACCATCTAATCCGGAATACAACAGAGTTTATCAATGGAACCTCAATGCCGGAAGCACAACTGCTATCAAAAACTCAGAAAAAATAATTGCTCAGGAATCTACTTCTGGTGGTAGTGGTAATTATGGGGCTATTCAATTGGCAAGTAATTCGAAATTATATATAAGTCGTTACAACAGAAATTATGTAAGTGTAATTAATTATCCGAATAAATTAAGTACATCATGTAATTATCAAACAACAGGAGTAAGTTTGACCAGTGGTACATCCTGTGGTTTTGGCTTACCAACTTTTGTTCAATCATATTTTAATCCCAATTTAGGTTTTTCATACCTCGGCAATTTTGAAGATATGGTTACTTATTTCATAATTGCTGATAGTATGAGGATTGATTCAGTCAGGTGGTATTTTGATGATACCTGTGCCGGACAGCCTCATACAAGCACGAAATTTAAACCGCAATACACTTATTGCGATACCGGAAATTACAAGGTTACTTTAATTATTTATAAATGCAGTATTGTAGATACTGTACATCATACAGTTGTTATACATCCGCGTCCTCGAGCAAAATTTACAACCGATAGTATTCAATGCTTTAAAAATCATAGTTTTAAATTTACAAATAACTCTACAATAGCTTCAGGAACAATAAACTGGCATCATTGGGATTTTGGTGATGGAGATACCTCAGACCTGAAAGAGCCTGTTCATGTTTATTCAAAACCCGGAAAATATAAGGTTAAATTAATTGAAGTGTCAGATTATGGTGGATATGATTCAACCACAATGGAAATATATATTAAGTATTCTCCTAATGCAGAGTTTTATGTTGATGAATATTCAAGATGTTTGAAAGGAAATAGTTTTTTATTAGATAATACTTCAACAATTGGCTCAACAAGTTCTTTAACGTATAAATGGTATTTTGGAAATGGTGATTCCTCTGTCAGTATTTCACCTGACCCGATTTCATTTCTGACTTCAGATAGTTTTAATATTAAATTAATAGTAAAGTCAGATTCAAATTGCTGGGATACTGCCATACAAAAAGTATATGTCAGGCCTATGCCAATAGCCGGATTTTATGTAAATGACAGTGCACAATGCTTAAGTGGAAATTCTTTTATTTTTACAGATACTTCAAGTGTTAAATATGGTAATTTCACTAATCGCTGGAGTTTTGGTAATAATGATAGTACAACAACTAAAAATCCAACACATACCTTTAATAGCTCCGACACTTTTAATACCAGACTGATTGTGACTTCTAACTATGGGTGTCGGGATACTCTGATCCGAAAAATGATAGTTTTTCCAATGCCGGATGCACAATTCAGCATTAATGACAGCACTCAATGCTTAAAAGGTAATTCTTTTAGCTTTACCAATTCCAGTACCTTAACCTCTGGCACTCTAAGTTATTTATGGTATTTTGGTAACGGGGATACCAGCAGTTTGAAAAATCCGATAAAGAATTATAACACCCACGACACATTTTTAGTTAAACTTTTTGCAAATTCAAAAGTAGGTTGTTCAGACTCTTTATTTAAAAAAATATACATATTTCCTTCACCTAAAGCAGATTTCAGCATAAATGACACAATTCAGTGTTTGAAAGAAAACATTTTTAATTTTACAAATTCAACTTCACTTGACTGGGGAAGTCTGACCTACAACTGGAATTTTGGAAATGGAACATATTCTACTGCTACAAACCCATCAAAAGTTTATGCTATTTCTGATACTCTGAATGTATGGCTTAAAGCCACCAGCAACATTGGCTGCAACGACTCATTAAAAAAACAGGTCATTATTCATCCATCTCCGGTTTTAATTTCAAATATGGATAACATTACACTTTGCGAAAATTCTATAACATACATAAACCTAAGTGGAGCCAAATATTACAATTGGAGTACAAGGGTCGGATTTATTTCTACTTCTTCCGATAGTGATTCGGTTGCTGTATCACCACCTTCAACCACTACTTATCGTATAATCGGTAATAATATTTATTATTGTCCGGATACAGTAGACGTTAGAGTAAATGTTTATCCTTTGCCCGGAGTAGATGCCGGACTCAATGATACAATTTGTTATGGTGATGCAATACAACTTAAGGGAACCGGTCTTGTTGTTTCGTGGAGTCCGGGGCAAACATTAAGTGACTCAACAATAACAAAACCAATAGCAAAACCTTTAAAAACAACAAAATATTATTTAACATCAACCAATCCGGCTCATGAAGTAATCGTAAACGGAGATTTTTCAAGCGGAAATTCAGGATTTACTAGTGGCTATACACATACAACAAACCTTTATCCAGAAGGGACTTATTATGTTGCCACAAATCCCAATACTTATCATTCCTCATTTGCTGCGTGTGGCGACCATACCAATGGAACCGGAAAAATGATGATTATTAATGGCTCTACCACAGACAACAAAATCGTATGGCAACAAAATATTAATGTTACAAAATATACCAGTTATGCATTTTCTACATGGATAACAAGTGTGGTTGGTTCAAATCCGGCTCAGCTTAGGTTTGCTATAAATGGTAATCAAATAGGGAGTACATTTTCGCCCTCATCTACAACTTGCAACTGGCAACAATTTTATATTTTATGGTATTCAGATACTAATACAATCGCTACTATTTCAATTGTAAATAAGAATACTGTAGCAGGAGGAAATGATTTTGCACTTGATGATATTTCTTTTGCTCCGATTTGTTCTAATACCGATTCAGTTATTATTGTTGTCAATCCCAGACCGGTTTCCGGTTTTTCTATTAATGACAGTAATCAATGCCTGAAAGGAAATGTTTTTAACTTCAGCAATCTGACAAGTATTGATTCTGGTAGCATGACTTTCAATTGGAATTTTGGCGATCTTAGCACTTCCTCATCTACTAATCCTTCTCATTCTTATACTCAGGATGATACTTTTACAGTCAGATTAATTGCTACTTCTGATAAAAATTGTAAAGATACCATTACCAAAAAGGCTTATGTCTTTCCAAATCCTATTTCTTCATTCAGCATTAATGATTCAATCCAATGTTTTAATCAAAATAATTTTTCATTCTCCAATAACTCATCAATTAATACCGGATCACAAACATATAAATGGTATTTCGGAGATGGAACTACTAGTACTTTAACGAATCCAACACGTAAGTATATCCTTGATGATACTTTTTCAGTAAAACTTGTAAATACATCAAATCTTGGATGTAAAGATTCATTGACAAAAACAGTTTATGTAAATCCCTCGCCTATAACTTCATTTTCAATTAATGACAGTAACCAATGTTTCAATGGTAATAACTTTACATTCAACAATTTAAGTTCTATTAACTCCGGATATTTTGTGAATTTCTGGACTTTTGGAGACGGAGGGACAGCAAACTCACTTCATACATCACATTCTTATACAACAGATGATACTTTTAATGTTCAGCTTCTGTTAATTTCCAACAAGAGATGCCGCGACTCGTTGACTAAGAAAGTTTATATCTTTCCGAATCCGGTATCATCATTCAGTATTAACGATTCCGTTCAGTGTTTCAATGAAAACAATTTTACATTTACCAATAATTCAACAATAAATACAGGAACTCAAAGCTATAAATGGTATTTCGGAGACGGAGTCACCTCCACCACAGCCAGCCCAACACGTAAATATACCTGGGACGATACTTTTACCGTTAAGCTTGTAAATACTTCCAATCTCGCCTGCACAGATTCATTAACAAAAACAATTTATGTGCATCCTTCACCGGAAACAACCTTTTCTATCAATGACAGCAACCAATGTTACAACAATCAAAACTTTGTATTTACCAATTCCAGCACTATAAATTCCGGTCATTTTGCCAATTACTGGTATTTTGGTGATGGCGATACAGCTCTAAGCTATCATACATCTCATCATTATTCAACAGATGATACTTTTACTGTTAAATTATTATTAGAATCGGGTCTTGGCTGTAAAGATTCTTTGAGTAAAAAAGTTTATGTATTTCCAAATCCGGTATCATCATTCAGTATTAACGATTCCGTACAGTGTTTTAATGAAAACAATTTTACATTTACCAATAATTCAACAATAAATACAGGAACTCAAAGCTATAAATGGTATTTCGGAGACGGAGTCACCTCCACCACAGCCAGCCCAACACGCAAATATACCTGGGACGATACTTTTACCATTAAGCTTGTAAATACGTCCAATCTAGCGTGCACAGATTCATTAACAAAAACAATTTATGTGCATCCTTCACCGGAAACAACCTTTTCTATCAATGACAGCAACCAATGTTACAACAATCAAAACTTTGTATTTACCAATTCCAGCACTATAAATTCCGGTCATTTTGCCAATTACTGGTATTTTGGTGATGGCGATACAGCTCTAAGCTATCATACATCTCATCATTATTCAACAGATGATACTTTTACTGTTAAATTATTATTAGAATCGGGTCTTGGCTGTAAAGATTCTTTGAGTAAAAAAGTTTATGTATTTCCAAATCCG
>Ga0209835_1000008_pt1 | contig 142966 bp, 129 predicted proteins | sample LakKivwa52mmetaG_FD_184138 | JGI IMG/M metagenome (GOLD analysis project Ga0209835, IMG submission 184138) | Anoxic lake water microbial communities from Lake Kivu, Rwanda to study Microbial Dark Matter (Phase II) - Lake Kivu water 52m metaG... | ecosystem: Environmental > Aquatic > Freshwater...
GATACAAAACAAAAGCATAAAAAGCAAATAAAAAGATTCATTAGGCACTACAAGAGCAAAAACAATTCGACCCCCTGATTTTATTGGCTTTCCGGGCGAGTCAGGGCGGCAACTGTATGAAGTCAGGAAAAAAATGTGCTTTTCGAATAACTGTTCAGCGGTTCCCTTGCAGACCCGCGACTGATCAGGCAACTCCATATTGTAAAGTCGGAAATATGGCGTAAAATCCCGCATCAATTCGACAAATGTCAGGAATCCGATGCGTGCAGCTCCTGGCTTAGCCCATGCACTCGATTCCCCGAACCGTCACCTGAGGCAACGATCCCGGTCATCAAGTATCACCCTTCCTTGCATCGCAAACGCTTCGTTCAGGGTTCACGACCACGACACCTTTCAAACAGGATGAAAAAGATGTTCAGTCTCCTCTGTCACTTACGTCCGGAAGACTCCGCTGAGACTCTCTCGGACGCACTTCTCTCAACACTGTTGAGCGTTTTGAAGATTCAGTAAGGCGAGAATGAAAACACATTGACAATCTGACGGGCACAACCGCAACCTCCAGCACAGTTCCGGAATCAGCAGGTAAACTGCAAGGCAACGGGTCTCGTTCCCTGCGGCTTTGCATTCCCCTGCCATCAAGGTATGAGAGGGGAGAGAAATGCCTTTACAGGAGTATTTTGATTTACGGATCTACGTCCCCAAGACTCCCTTCGTCATGGTAGCACAGATCGATGTTGGTTTCAAAAAAACCGATCTTCACATACGCACGGGTGATGAATTTTTCAGGTTAAATTACCCGACCTTATATACTTTCATCACTTCATCACCCAGATGATTGATTACCTTGACGGCAATTCTTCCGGTTTGCGGTTTGTCGAACGGTCTTGATATGTTGCTGTTCAGGGTTGACCAGGCTTGTTCGTTGATTTCGGATTTCAGCGTTGTTTTCAGGGCTTTGTAGGGATCGTTTGCGCCGAGGAAGTAGGCTTGGCGAACGAAGAAGGATTCCATGTTGTAGTCAGTGTCTATGAACCAGCAGGCTATGCCTTCGGCTCCGTCGCTGCGCACTTCGCCGGTGTTGGGATGGAAGACGTCCACGCCGTTGACCTTGACCTGAACCTGATTGTTTCCTGCGTCGATGATGTCGATGTCGGGTTCGCCGAAGATCACGAAGAGATTGCCTTTGCCGGTGTTCTTGAGGTCATCGGCCATGTGCAGGTCGGCGTTCATGCGGGCTTTGAGGACGGGGATTCTGCCGAGCTTGCTGAATTCGGAGGAGTGCGCGTCGTAGTTGAAGGCGCAGGTTATGAGCACGTCAAATCCGGCATCTCCGGCTTCGCGGGCGGCTCCAACGAGGTCGGGGCGGGAGACGGTGCCGAATTCCGGGCCGATGAAGATGGCCGCGCGGCGCTCGGTTGTGCCGTCGGCTTCGAGATAGCGCCCTTCGGCGCAGACGAGGTCGCCGGGCCACGGGGTGAGCGAAGTGAAATCGATCTTGTCGCTCTTGTTCGCCTGCTGAACGCCGGAGGTTCGGAGGTTTTCGAGAATCATCGAAACGAAGCTCTGCTGGTCGTCGTAGCCGCTGCCGGTTTCGGCGAGCGAGTCGATGAGTTCGTCCTCTTCATCGACGCCGAGCACGCGGTGCGGCGAGAGGCTTTCGACGGTGAACGGCCCGGCGACGCGCACCTTCTTCCGGTCGATGTACGGTTTGTCGTAAAGATATTCAAAATCGGCTTTTGCGGCGATGGAGGCGTCGATCTCCCGCTGCCGCCGGATGCGCTCTTCCCACCATTCGGCGTGCAGACGACGCGCGTCTTCGGGCCATTTTTCGCCCGCTTCGCGCGGAATTTCCCACTCCCGCCACGCTTTGCCGAGCGCCTGGTTGAGCTTCTGGCGGAGCGGTTCGAGCTGCTCCTGATGCCGCTCCCAGATGACGTCGATTTCGGCGTTGTTGGCAATCGATTTCAGCGTGATGTGCGGCACGCGCTCATAGACAAATCCGTGCCGGATGTCGCCCCGCGTCGGCTGCGACGACGGAGCCGAATGGGTGACTTCCGCCTCCTTGAGCTGCCCGTCGCGGCTGTCGGCAAGCAGGTAGTACGAGTACCGCGCCCCCATGATGCGCGCCCGCGCCAGAGCCAGTGCCACGCGGGAAGTATCGACGGTAATCCACCGCCTCCCCCACTGCTCCGCCACAAAAGCCGTCGTCCCCGAACCACACGTCGGATCGATCACAAGATCGCCGGGATCAGTTGACATAAGAATGCAACGCTGGATAACATCAGCCGCCGTCTGAACAACATAGATTTTAGCTTCACCAAAACCACCCGCTCGAACATCATCCCAATAATTCGTAATCCGGACGATTGGGTAGTCATCACCATACATTCGGTATCTTATATACTTTCCGATAACACAAAGGCGATTAGCTTTATTTAAGCGATCAAGACCTTCTTGAGTAGTTCTCCAAAAATATCCTCGTAAAGCTTCAAATCTCTGACCATTGTGATCGTAAACATAGCTTGTTGTCTGTCCGCCGCTATCAGAATAAATACTCGACGGCATAAAGCGTCTGCCATTTATTGGAATTAACGATGGATTTCGAAGCTCATTTTGGCTTAACCTTCGATAATTACAATTATCTATTGAAGCCATGTTGTACTGTTCTTCCAGCGTTTGCTCAGACCGGAAGGCAAATATTTGATGAACTTTACTTTCAGACGCATTCTTGGTATACCAAAGAATGTAATCACCTGATGGATCAAGAAATCGACTTCCTTTTCCCGTTGTCTTTAAAAAGTATATCTGAGCAGCGAAATTTTCATCCCCGAAAACCTCATCCATCACCGCCCGCACCCGATGCACGTTCTCGTCGCCGATCTGCACGAAGATCGAGCCGGATTCGGTCAGCAAATCCCGCGCAACGGTCAGGCGGTCGCGCAGATAGGTCAAATACGAGTGGATGCCGTCGCGCCAGGTGTCGCGGAACGCCTTGACCTGCTCGGGTTCGCGGGTGATGTGGTCGGTGTTGCCATCCTTCACGTCGCGGCTGGTGGTTGACCACTGGAAGTTCGAGTTGAACCTGATGCCGTAGGGCGGATCGATGTAAATGCACTGCACCTTGCCGCGAAGCCCCTCGCGCTCGGCAAGGCTCGCCATCACCTGCAAACTGTCGCCGAGAATCATGCGGTTCGCCCAATGCGCATCGTGCTGGTAGAACTCGGTTTTGGCGTCCTCGTCCGGCAAACCGTTGAAATCGGCGAACAAGTCGAACTGCGCCTCGGCGGCCTTCGCATCGGCCCTGCTGCGGCGCATCAAATCGTCGATCAGCACCTTTGGGTGCACCTTCTCCTGAATATAGAGCGGCGGAGCCGGAACGACGAGATCCGACCAGTCCTGCTCATCCTTGCCGCGCCACACAAGTTGCGGATCGAGGTCGCGGTTCCGGCGTTCATAGACCACTCTTACAGGGCTTTGCTCATCCTTTTCCATGACCGACTGGTGCTCGGCGGTCGGGATGTTTTTGCGTGTCGCCTCGTCGTGCCTGAAAATCTCGACGTCAAGAGGTAACGATTGCTTTTTTGCCATAATGGATTTGATTTCGCGACTTGGGCCTCATCATGGACCTCATCATGGGCCTCGACTTGTTACGGTTACTTGTTCGGTAGCTTGTTCGTCTAACTGGCGCCTACCTGATGCAGACCTGGTACCGTCTTGGTTCCGACTTATTCAGTTTCTTCGGCCTCATCATGGGCCTTGAACGGTCTTGTTTACTTGAAAAAAATCATAGCTACATCCTTTTCTGATCGAGCGATTGCAGAAGCTCTTTTCCTTTCGATGTCATACGATATTTCTGTAAGCGGCTTTTCGGCTTGCCTGGTATCGTCAGTTCAAGAAATCCTGCCACCAGAGCCGGTCGCAGATAGAGCTTTTCGAAATTATCTCTACTCGACAGACTCAATGCTGTCATCATCTCTTTGCGTGACATATCACCCTGCGCAACACTTAATAACTGCCTGACTTGCCCTGTGACTTGCCCTGTGACTTGCCCTGTGACTTGCCCTGTGACTTGCCCTGTGACTTGCCCTGTGACTTGCCCTGTGACTTGAGTTTCTGAGCCAGATTTTTTCCTCCGTATCGTCAGCACCCAGAATCCGCCGTCAATCGTGATTTCCGGTTCCGGCAGATCGGCTTTTTTGCATCGACGGATCATGTCGCGGATGCCGGTGCCCATGCGCTCGATGTATTTGGTCAGGTACATCGGCTCGGCAATCAGCGGATTGTGTGGTAAAGATGCGTGCGGGCCGCGCAGTTTTTCGAGCGTCAGGGTCGGCGGCAAGGTGCCGGGATTCCAGACTTCGAGCCGATCCTTGAAGAGCATGACCTCTACACTCGCTTTACTGGTGTAATCGCGATGCACGACGGCGTTAACAATGGCTTCGGCAACCACTTCCTGCGGTATCTCGTATTTCGTCGGCACCCGGGTGCTTTCAGCGCGTGTCCCCACCCAGAGATCGATTTTTGAAAGCACGAAATCCTTGGCCTGATCGACAAGTTCGAAAACCGTGCCTTTGTACACCTGATATGAGGGAATGGGTTTTTCCACTTCGTAGCCGTGGAAATGGGCGCATTTCACTTCGGAGGTAATCAGAAAACGCTGCGGCTGTTTGCCGAACAGCAGGATAGCCGCATTGGTCGGACGTTCCTTGTCGAGCAGGTTGAGGTGAACAAGCACATCATGCGGCTTCGTATTCTCCGGCAATGGAAAGCTCCGGCCCCGGCGGGCAACTCCGAGAAAACGGGTAATCCTTTCTTCGTCGAGATCGTCAATGGATGCATTCCGGCAGAATGTAGCATCGAACGGGCCGAAACGGATCAGCTCGCGCTCTTCGAGAATCCTGACAAGACTGGCATACACGGCGGCGACAAGCTCTTCGGGAGAATTGAACCGGCGCCGGATGAGGCTGCTGGCCGCATTGTTGATCAGTGCTTGCATTTTCTGGTGCCGAATCGTGTCATCGGCACCCTTGACGTAGATGAGACGGCTCTTGTCCTTTTCGGTAGCCCGATTGAATTCGTGGTGCGTTGGCGAAATGCCCTCAGCATCTTCCCAGCCATACTCATCGCCAAACATGCCGAGATAGATGTCGCAACGATCGACCTCGTCGAGATAGCACTGATCTGCCCGCTGATCGGCGGCGGGCTCGTCTTCAAAAACAAAGCACTCGAAAAACCGGCGCATGAGCGGATCGCCCCGAAGATACTCTTTCAGTGCAGTGCGCTCGGCAGCAAATTCTTTCTGAACACTGCTGATAAAGATGTTCAGCGGCAGATCAGGCATTGCTCGTCGCTCCCTCTGATTGAACAGCCGATGCCTGTTCGAGCATCCTGCTGAAAGCCTCTTCGATCTGTTTGCCCATATCCAGCTCGAAGGTGTAAGGCTGGGTAAGCTCCGCGAATGCCCATCGTCCGTAAGTGCCGAGATTGTTGACCGCCGGAATCCAGTAGGTCTCCATCGTCGAGCGCTTCTCCTTGGCATCCTCGCGGCGGTAGCCTTTGACTTCGACAATGAGATGCAGGAGGTCGTCACTGCCATGGCCGTCGTCAACGAGCACGATGAAGTCCGGCAGGTAGCGCCGCATACCGGAGCCGTAGCGGTACGGCACTTCGAGACCGAGGTTGTGGTTCTTGACGTAAGCCCTCACCTTCGGATGCGATTCGACCACCCGGCAGAATTCGGCCTCCCAATCGCTGTCGAGAATGACCCGGTTGACGTGACATTTGCGAGCGTCGGTCTCCCACCGGCTGCGCTTCGAGGTGTTGAAGCTGACGTACATGGTCGAGCCTGACGGATTGTACGGGTCGAGCATCGCCGTGACGGGACGCTTGCCAATTTCGGCTCTGGTGATAGCAGCGGTAATGCGATTGCAGGCCATGTCGGCAAGCTCCTGATACATGAGCTGCGCCGGGTAAGTGCCGCCTTTGCAGACGAGGCAATTGTCAAGCCACTCTGTCGTAATGCGCTTGAGCTGGCCGAAGAGGTGCAGCTTGGGCGCTTCGTCCGGGTCGCGCCATTTGGTGAAAAGCAGGCGCTGGGTCAGATTGAAAAGCAACGTCGAGCGACGGATGGTGTCGAGATGCTTCAGATTGAGGTTGACCGCTTCACCGATAATGCCGGAGTTCTGCGTGATCGAGGGGCCGACAAGGTCGGGCGTGAGTTCGAGCACCGACTCGTCGTTAAACGAGGCGGTGAGTTTGTCTTCCGGCAATTCGACCCGGTAGCCCGCGACGTTCGGAAAGGTGATTTCGAGATCATCGCGCTCGGGACGAACGGCGCGGACATGCACGGTTTCACGTGGCGGCTGGGGCGGTGCAACGACAGGCTTGGCGGTAAAGTCGAACGGAATACCGAGCACGTCGGCATATTCGGTGTTGAAAAGCCCCTCTTCATTGATTTCGTATGATTGGCGACGCAAAGCGCGACCGATGACCTGCTCGCAGAGAAGCTGGGTGCCGAAAGCCCGCACGCCGAGCACGTGCGTCACTGTGTTGGCGTCCCACCCTTCGGTGAGCATCGAAACCGACACCACGCAGCGAATCGACTGGCCGAGACGCTCCGGCTTGCCGACGGTGTTCATCACCTCGCGCAGAAGCTCCTGATCGGTGAGATTCTCGGCCTGGCGGCGGTCGCCGGTGCGCTCGATGATTTCGCGGCGGAACTGTTCGATTTCATCTCCGGCCACGTCACGGAAATTTTTGTCGAGCGCCTCGCCCGATTCGAGCTGCTTGCTGTCGATGAGCAGCGTTCGCGGATGCGGCAACGGCGTGCCGTCGGCGTCGAAGTTCCGGAAGAGTTCGAGCCTGCCATTGTGGAACTCAGCCGATCCGTCCTCGCGCTCGCGCCGGAAGCCGGCGACGTAATCATAGACGAGCTTTGAGGTCGAGGTATTGTTGCAGACGATGATGAAGCACGGCGGCACGCTGATGTTCTCTTTTTGCCACTCCTCAAAGGTCAGTTTGTAGTGGTCGTAAAGCGCTTCGAGTGCGGTCTGCAACTCGACCGGAATGCTGAGCGGGTCGTAGGTGTTGGACTTGCTGCGGCTCTTTTTCGGCATTTTCTTGCCGATGTGCTTCCAGAGTTCGCGGAACTTCGGCATGTCGCCGCCGGGAATGTTGTCGGCAACGGGTACTCGTGGCAGCTTGACGATACCGCACTCGATGGCGTCCATCAGCGAAAAGTCGCTCATCGTCCAGGGAAACAGCGTACCTTCGGCATAGCCGGAACCGCTCAGGAAAAACGGCGTCGCCGAGAGGTCGATCACCCAATTGACGCCAAGTTTCCGTTTGACGGTTTCGATACCGCTGATCCAGACACGCGCGACCTCGTTGTTCTCTTCAGCCTCTTTTCGCTCGTCCCCCTTCAGGCCACTCACTCCTGAGTTATCCGGTTTTTCACGGTAGCAGTGGTGCGCTTCGTCGTTAATGACCATGACGTTTTTCATGCCCATCAGGCAACCCATGACCCGCTGCAACATTTGACCCTCGGTTTCAAGCGTCTGCAACGGTTCGCCTCGTCCCTGCAACAGCGCACGTCCTCCTTTCGAGAGGTCGAGCCGCTCACGAAGCTTGAAGGCGTGGTAGTTGGTGATGACGATCTTGGCCCGTTCTATGTCGCCAATCATATCGTTTGGCACCAGCTCCCGGTGCTTGTAATAGCTTTCGGTGTCGTTCGGCAAGAGCACGCGCAGGCGATCACGAATGGTCAGACCGGGGGTGACAATGAGAAAGCCGCGTGTGAACTTGCGGCTCTGCGGACGCCGCGCGGCGTTGACCGCCTGCCAGGCGATAAGCATCGCCATGACGGTGGTTTTGCCCGCGCCCGTGGCGAGCTTGAGCGCCAAACGGAGAATTTCGGGATTGGCGTTGGCACTGGCGTTTTCGAGATGATCGATGAAGCGCCTGCCGGTTTTACCCGCATGAGGCGCGACCTCGGTGAGCCAGATCGCGGTTTCAACCGCTTCGAGCTGGCAGAAAAAAGGACGGATATTACTGAAATCGTGATGCCGCCAGTGCTGAAGCATGCGTGCGGTTTCAGGTGTTACGTTCCAGCTCAATGAGTCTGACAACATACGCCATTTATCGACTTCTGCGCGAACCGCATTGATCAGCGATGTCTGGTCGTACTGCTGGGCTTCGGTTGAAAGACCTTTGCCTTCGTCGAACACGATCTCCTGCTGCTCTTCGGCCCGGCGTTTTTTCGGCTTCGGAATTGGTGTGATGAACTCGGCCCGGCGGCGAGTTTCGATAATCTGCTGCGTCGGCTGGCCGTGTTCGTCGAGTTCCCAGTGCCGCAAAGGATCAGTATAAGGTGAGTTGAGTACGGGATGATCGAAAAAGGGATTACTCATTAGGGGTTTCTCCACTTCTGCCGGTTTCTCTTACTGCAACATGGAATGAAAGCGCATGGCACGCAGCTTGTTCAGGAGAAGCCGCCTCATGCGTTATGACATTCCTGAAAATACGGTATTTCGTGAAGCATAAGAACCGAAAAATCGCGCTATTGGCAATTTTTCAAAGATGATTTTTCAAGCTCGATCCGCAAAGAAGTCAAGGGGGATCAGGTTCCGGATTTCCTGAATCGGTACTTTTGCTTGTATCTGTCACCCTCAATGATTGTCCCGAAATAGATACCCTCAAGCACAAGGCTTCCGTCCTCTTCCAGACGGAACATGCCCTGCAGATCGGCGTCTGCCGGATTTTTGTTGCCGCCTTCTATGATAAACGCAATGGTTTTTCTGTCAGGGTCAAAGGAAACATGTCCCCAGTAATCCTTGTATGTCTCAAATGGAATAATCGTCAGGGAAAAGCTGCGATCCGGGTGGATGATGAATTCCGAGATGTTTCCCCCTTCTTCCTTCCAGTGCCCGGCAAAAGGAATCGCATCCTTTCTGTAGACAAAGATGGTGTTGTCCTTTATGGTGGCTTTTTTCGAGGTTTTCGCGCTGATGGTATACATGGTTCCATCGCTGACATCGTGATCGACGACAAGCACTTTTCCCTTCCGGTCGATGCTGATGCCGGTTTCAGGCCTGACCTGCCACTCCGGCTGCATATCATCGACAGGAAGCAGAGAGGGCGGTATCATCTCGAAATTGATCGCCAGTATGCCGAGTTCGAGGGTATCGCCGGGACAGACATACTGCCTGTTGACGCCGTTGATCGTCAGGTATTTGCGCTGTTCGTCGGATAGCGATGCATACGGAACACCGTAGAGAGGAGAAAAATGTGCTGTCAGTAGTGAAACGAACAGCAGCAGCAGGGGAATAAGGATACGGAATATCATGTTTCTCATCACCCTTTCTTGAGGAGTCCTTTATTCAAGATGCTGATCTGTTCATTTAAAACCAAATGGCACAGGGTGACAGGATGTCGGGATGGCTGGACAGCTGGATAGCAAGGAAGAACTATCCAGCCGTATATCACAACTGCTTAATGTTTAATAGTGCTGGGTTCCGGCCTAACGCAAAAGGCCCACGCTCTTGATCCCGTCGCGCAACGAAGCTGCTCTGCTACCGGATGCGAAAAGCAGGCGATACTCCTGTCTCCCGATACCCTATCTTCCCCGCGTCACCGCTCACTGCCTTCGATCCTCTTCCATCCATCAGTGAAAATCCGATTTCAATCAGCGGGAACCGCGTTCTTCCTCTTTAAAAAACCGCGCCTGAATTGACCGGCAAAGCCGGGCAAAGCAGGCGCAAATCCGTGTTAATCCGTGCCAATCCGTGGGCAAAAATCTTCCTCTTCAATCAACAGGCTTTCACCTCCGCCCACCCGTCTCCTGTCTCCCGATCACTTCCCCTCTTTGGCCGGAGGGAGCTCGATCTTCAGGCAGAGCTCCCTGAGCTGCTGCTGGAACACTTCGGAGGGAGCGTTCATCATGAGGTCCTGGGCCTGCTGGTTCATGGGGAAGGCGATGACTTCGCGGATGTTCTGTTCGTCGCGCAGGATCATGACAAGGCGGTCGAGACCAGGTGCGATGCCTCCGTGGGGCGGCGCGCCGAGTTTGAAGGCATCGATCATGTGGCCGAATCGCTGATCGACCTCTTCTTTCGAGTATCCGGCTATTTCGAAGGCGCGGTACATGATGTCGGGGCGATGGTTACGGATCGCTCCGCTGGAGAGTTCGATGCCGTTGCAGACGATGTCGTACTGGTAGGCGAGAATGTCGAGCGGCTGCATGGTGTCGAGCGCGTCCATTTCTCCCTGCGGCATGGAGAACGGGTTGTGCGAAAAGTCGATTTTTTTGGCCTCTTCGTTGTACTCGTACATGGGAAAGTCCACGATCCAGCAGAAGGAGAGCTCGTCGCGATCGAGTTCGAAGAGGTCGGCGAAGTAGTTGCGCATGCCGCCCATGATCTTGCAGGTTTGTTCCCACTTCCCTGCCCCGAAAAAGACGACGTCGCCGGTTTCGAGTCCGAGCTGCGTTTTGAGGCGCTCCATTTCGGCGTCGCCGAGGAATTTGACGACCGGTCCTTTCGGCCCTTCTTCGCGGAACTGGATATAGGCAAGGCCTGCGGATCCGAGCTCGCGTGCGCGTTTTTCGGCTTTATCGTAGAAGAGGCGCGATTCGTTGCCGCGGCCTTTGAGCACGAGCGCCTTGACTGCGCACCCCTCTTTGGTATTCGAAGAGAAGACCTTGAAGGAGGAATCGACGAAGAGGCCGGTAACATCCCGGATTTCAAGCGGGATGCGAAGGTCGGGCTTGTCGCTGCCGTAGCGGTTCATGACATCCCTGTAGCTGATGCGCGGGAAGGGGTACTGCGTGATCCGTTTCTCCGACATGCTCTCGACGAGGTGCTTGAACATGCCTTCAAGAATAACGAACAGGTCGTCCTGCTCGATGAAAGCCATTTCCATATCGATCTGGTAGAATTCGCCCGGGCTGCGGTCGGCTCTAGCGTCTTCGTCCCTGAAGCAGGGCGCTATCTGGAAATACCGGGGAAATCCGGCTACCATGAGCAGCTGCTTGAACTGCTGGGGCGCCTGCGGCAGCGCATAGAACTTGCCGGGGTGCAGGCGGCTCGGTACGAGAAAGTCGCGTGCGCCTTCGGGCGAACTCGACGTGAGAATCGGTGTCTGGATTTCGATGAATCCCTGTTCGACAAGAAAACGGCGCACTTCGGCGGTGAGCCGGCTGCGGAATATGATATTTTCGTGCAGCTTTTCGCGGCGAAGGTCGATGAAACGATATTTCAGGCGGAGCTCTTCGGAGGTCTGCACCTCGTCGGCTACCGGAAAGGGCAGCGTGTGTGCGTTGCTTTCGATGCCGACCGAGCGCACGACAACCTCGATCTCTCCCGATGCGAGGCGAGGATTGACGGTTTCGGGACTGCGTCTGACCACCTGGCCTTCGATGGTGATGACCGATTCGTTATGAAGATGCTCGACAGCCCTGAACAGTTTCTCCTGTTCGGGCTGTATGACGAGCTGGCAGATGCCGGTATGGTCGCGAAGGTCTATGAAAATAAGGCCACCGTGGTCGCGCTTGCGGTGAACCCATCCGCCGAGCCTGACGGTGCGGTTTTCGCTGTCGGGGCCAAGCAGGCCGCAATAGTCTGTTCTGTATCTGTTCTGAAGAAGGGTCGCTGGGCTCTCTGCCGATCTATGCATGGCTGTAATGGTCTTGAAAATAGGTGATGATCCGGTTTGGACGAAAAGATTGAATATGAAGAATTTTAGCTGATTTATAAAACACTTGCCAACCCGTTTCAGTAGATCAGTTCGCCGCCGAACTCCCTGATGATGAACTGCACCACGGGATTTTTGCGGGAAAGCTCCTCGAAAAGGGTGAAAACGGTTTTCTCTTTTGTACAGGCATCTTTTTCGGCATCGTAGACGAGCCTGAGAGTAAGCGGAAGGCGGTAGAAAGCCGCCACCGATTTCTGCAGGGCCGGCAGTTCAGGCAGCAGTTCTTCGTAGGAGAACTTCCTGCAGCAGGAGATGGTCAGGACGCCGCGGTCGGTGCACAATACCGGCTCGCAGGAGCCGAGATGGACGCTGAGCACGCTGTGGTCGGCGCGGGACACCGAATCGAGAAAGAGGTGCCATTCCATTTTGAGCGTCCCGATATCCGGCAGCGAGGCGAGCAGTTCGGTGGGTTCTTCGATGGTCTGCCCGGCGGTCTCGGCTTTCCGGCTGGAAAGAGGCGAAAATCCGGAGCCGAAGCCGGATAGCTTTTTCTGCCATGACCCGAGATCTATCGAGGGCGTGGTCGCTTTCGGCTTTGCTGCCGCGGGTGCCCTTTCGGGCGAGTGGGGTGCGGGCGCGGCTGGAGCGGTCGGCTGGACGAAAGGTGCCTGTGGCTGGGGCGCATCCGCTGCCTGCGAGCGTTTCAGAGGTTCAGTGCGGGCTTTTTTTTTTGCTGTTCCGCCTGCACCGCCGTCGTCGTCGCGTAAGACGACGGAGCAGTTCCGGCAAGCTCGACAAGCTTGAGCAGCACCAGTTCAAAGCGGAACCGGTACTCGAACTGGAATTTCAGCTCCCGCGAGGTCTGCACCAGCAGATCGATCATGCGCATCACCGCAGCAGGGGTAAATCTTTCGGCATCGCGCTGGTAGCGCTCCCTGACGGCGTCGGGCCTTTCGACGAGCTTTGTGGAACGGAGGTTCTGCACCATCAGCAGGTTGCGCAGGTGTTCGATGAGCTTTTCGAGAAAGTCCTGTTCGTCGTAGCCGTTACAGATGACGAACTGGGCGGTTTCGATCATATTGGCCGGATTCCGCTCAAGCACGGCGTCGGTTACAGCGAAAAGGTGGTCGTCATCGATATGGTTGAGGAGTTCGGCAACCTTGGTGTAGCTGATGGCCCCGCCGTTCACGTAATCGTCGGAAAAGGCGATGACCTGATCGAGAATGCTCTGCGCGTCGCGCATCGAACCGTGCGCCTTTCGGCCTACAAGCTGCAGAGCATCGGGTTCGACGGCAATCCGTTCGGCGTCGCAGATCTGCTGGAGCTGCTGCTGTATCCGGTCGAGCGGAATGCGCTTGAAGTTGAACCGCTGGCATCGCGATGCGATGGTCGCGGGTATCTTGTGCAGTTCGGTGGTCGCGAAAATGAAAATCGCATGGGGCGGCGGCTCTTCGAGCGTTTTGAGGAAGGCGTTGAAGGCCGCGATGGAGAGCATGTGCACCTCGTCGATGATGTAAACGCGATAGCGCCCTTTCTGCGGCCCGTAGCGTACGTTTTCACGAAGCATGCGGATGTCGTCGACGCTGTTGTTGGATGCTGCGTCAAATTCCGAGATGTTCAGGCTGGTGCCGGAATCGAAGTCACGGCAGCTTTCGCACTCTCCGCAGGGTTCGGTGACGGTTCTGCAGTATTCGGCGTCCTCGATGATCCTCTGGCAGTTTACGGCTTTTGCGAAGACCCTGGCCGCGGTGGTTTTGCCGACGCCGCGAAGGCCGGAAAAGATGTAGCCGTGGCCGAGCCGACCCATGCGCAGGGAGTTCTGGATGGTGCGGGTGATATGCTCCTGCGCGGTAATGTCGGCAAAGGTCTGCGGACGGTATTTACGCGCGATAACCTGATAACTCATAAACGTTCAATATTGGTGTCGTGTAAGAACGATGCGACCGGCACATCCATGCGCTCCTTCATGTACGCGGCAACCTCCCTGTCGAGCGAGGCCAGAGCCGTACCGCCGCGGTCGGACGATCCTGTAGCAAAAGCGGCATCCGCCTGTTCGAGGGAAAGCCTGCTGTACAGCTCGTAGAGGGTCGTACGGTAAAGATCGAGCGCGACAACGAGCTTCCCTTCAGCTGTTTCCTGCAGCACCCTTGCCTGCAGAAGGCAATCGGCAAGCGCCGCTGCGGCTGAAGCGCTCATCGCCACGATGCCGTTCCGCCTGCGGAGGTCTGCCGTTCTCAGCAGCATTCCCCGCTCCTGTGCCGAACTGACTGCCGCAAGCATCAAGAGCACCGGATAGAGTGCCTGCAGTGGGGTTCCGGCCTGATAGACTTTCGCTTCCTGCTGCACAGAGCCCATGCTCGAAGCGAGCTCCGCCCCCGTCAGCACAACCAGCCATGCGAGATAAACCCAGAAAAAGAGCATCGGAACGGCTGAAAGCGCGCCATAGATATGCTCAAATGTAGCAAAGCGGCTGACATAAAACACAAACCATTTTTTGGAAAGTTCAAAAAGCACGGCAGCGAAAAAGGCTCCTGAAAAGGCATGCAGCAGCCTGACCTTGCGGTTCGGCACGAGGATATAGAGCAGAAAGAATGCCGCAAGCGAGTTCACGAAAGGCAGAAACGAAATAAGGCGCAATTTCAGTTCACGCATCGGCCCCTCGGTGAAGACGGTATACCATATATATGAGCTTGCAGCAAGGCTGCTGCCCATCAGCAGCGGGCCGAGCGTGAGCACCGTCCAGTAGAGCAGGAAGGCCTGCATGGGCTTTCTCGGGGTGCGAACCTTCCAGATGCCGTTGAGGGTATGGTCGATCGTGGAGATGAGGGAAAGGGCGATGACAACAAGCAGAACGCCTCCGAGCAGAGAGACGGTGGAGGTTTTGCCAACGAACTCTTCAACATAGTGACGGAACTCGTTGCCGGACGAGGGTACGAAATTCAGCAGGATGAAGTCCACGATCGAGCGGTTCAGGCTGGAAAAGAAAGGAAAGGCACTGAGCACCGCAAGCGCAACCGCCAGAAAAGGCACCATGGAGAGCAGGGTCTGGAATGCGAGAGAGCCTGCGCTGATGAAGATTCTGCCGCCAAGAAGGTTCCGCCAGAAATACGACAGCAGTTCACGAAGATAGGCCCCTCTATCTGACAGCACGTTCATGGAAAATCCGGAGTGTCGTGTCATGTTGTTTCCTCTGACTGCGGAGTTTACCCGAAGATGCGCCAAAAGGCTGCTCTTCGGGTAAACTCGCGGGCTTCCTGTAAGCGTCACTCGGCACAGACCTCTTCGGAGCGCGCTCCCGGAACCCCGCTGTTCGAACGTACCCGAAGCATCAGAAGCAGACCAGCCGCAAAAAAGAAGAGCAGCGAAAGCAGGCCCGCTTTCTGGTTGGCCGCCTGTGACGACACAAATCCGAACACGAGCGGCCCGGCTATAGCCGATGCCTTGCCGAAGGTTCCATCATAGAAACCGAAAAATTCGGCTACATGTTCACGTGGCGTCAGTTTTGCCATCATGGAGCGTGAAGCGGCCTGGGAAGAACCCATCGCCATGCCGGCAAGCATGCCGGTCGTAAAAAAAAGCTCCTTTGTCTCTGCGAAAAGCGCTGTGAATACGACGCCGAACCAGATAGAGAGGGTCACGACTATCGTCCGTTTCGGTCCGATGCGGTCGGTCACGAAACCGAAGAAAATGGAGCCGACAAGCGCGGTTGTCTGCACCAGCATGAAAAAAATGATGAGTTCCCCGGTACCGAAGCCAAGCGTATTCTGGGCGTATATGGAAGAAAATGCGATGATGGTAAGAATGGCGTCGTTGTAAAAGAAATATGCGAGCAGGAACTTCGCCAGATCGGGGTAACTCATGATGTGCCGGATGGTGTAACCGACCTCCCTGACGGATCTGGCGACGAGGGCTGCGGAAATCGCACGGCCTTCGCGTTTTTTCCGGTCCCGCAGCACGAGAAAAAGCGGAAGGGAGAACACAGCGAAAAAGAGCGCTGTAGCCCAGAAGCTCAACCGGACGTTGGCGGCATTTTCAGGCACGATTCCACCGCCGAGCAGGGGCTGCATAAGCAGAAGAATGGTCAGCGAGCCGAGGTATCCCATGGCGAAGCCGTAGCCCGAAACCCGGCCAATGCTCTTTTCAGAAGCTATTTCCTTGAGCCATGCATCGTAAAAAACCAGCCCCCCTTCAAAGCCGATATTGGCAAGCACGAAAAGCGAAATAGCCGCCAGCGCCATACCCGGACCGGAAAAGCCGAGCATCGCTGTGGCGACCACCGAGAGCATGGTGAAGAAAAAGAGATAGCGTTTTCTGTGGCCCGAGTAGTCGGAAGCGGCACCAAGCACCGGAGAAATGAGTGCGACAAGCAGCATGGAAACACTGACCCCGACTCCCCAGAGCATATCGCCCGAAGTATCGCCGCCGCAAATGACATTCTTGAAGAAAAGGGGAAATGCGAAGGTGACCATCATGACGCTGAACGAGGTATTGGCGAAGTCGAACAGCAGCCATGAAAAAACTTTCCCTTTCTCTGTCACGGAAATCCGGGGATTATGCGGGTTACTGCCTTCCGGCAAGAGAGTCGAAAAGCGACTCGAACAGCTTTCTGCCGTCCGAGGATCCGAGCAGGGTTTCGCTTGCCCGTTCGGGATGGGGCATGAGGCCGAGCACGTTTCCTTCCCGGTTTATGATGCCGGCGATATTGCCGATCGAACCGTTCGGATTCGATTCGGGAGTCACGTTACCCCGGGCGTCGCAGTAGCGGAAAACGATCTGACCGTTCTCTTCGAGCCGGTCGATCACCTCGGGCGGAGCGAAGTAGTTGCCTTCGCCGTGCGCTATGGGTATCGAGAGCACCTCCCGGGGCCGGCAACGGCTCGTGAAAGAGGTGGTGGCGTTTTCCACCCGTATGGTGGTTGGCGAGCAGATGAATTTTTTATCGCGGTTTCGCGAAAGCGCCCCCTCGAGCAATCCGCTTTCGAGCAGCACCTGAAAGCCGTTGCAGATGCCGAGTACAGGGTATCCCTTTCGGGCAAAGTCGACCACTTCCTGCATGATCGGCGAAAAACGGGCGATAGCGCCCGCCCGCAGATAGTCGCCATAGGAAAAACCGCCGGGAAGAACGACGAGATCCACACCCCTGAGATCGTGCTCGTTATGCCAGAGCAGAACCGGCCTCACCCCCTCAAAAGAAGCGAGGGCGTACTCGGTATCGTGATCGCAGTTGGAGCCGGGAAAAACGACAATTCCCGCATTTATTGGAGCCATAATGGAATTTCAGGTTTAATTGACGTGTTCCAGCTCGAAGGCGTAGTTTTCCATAACCGGATTCGAGAGCAGTTTCTGACAGATCTCGTTGCAGATCCGTTCGGCTTCCGTCCGATCGTTTTCGTTGATGCTCACTTCGATGTATTTGCCGATCCTTGCCGAATCCACGGAGGCATAGCCCAGGTTTTTCAGGGCATGCTCGACGGCTTTTCCCTGCACATCGAGAATCGACTGGCGAAGCGTAACCTTTATCTTGGCGTTGAATGGCATGGTGCATGCAGGATAGAGTGAAAAAATCAAGTCTGCCACTGCCTGATCCAGAGACCGAGCGAGCGGATAACCCCGAGCAGAATATACAACAACATGAAGAGAAAAAAAGCTTTCGCCTGAAAGAGCAGAACGCAGAAAATTGCCACCAGATAGAGGCTGAACTGCAAAGGCTGACGCTTGAAAGCTTCGACCGTCGGTTTCGGCAGGGCATCGTAATTGACTTTGCTGACCATCAGTACCGCAAGGATGACCGATAACCACGCAAGCACGGTTTGAACCCTCTCGGGAGAGAAAATGGATTCGGTATGCATCCAGAGCACGAAGCCCGCAAGCGTCAGCGCCTGCGCCGGAGACGGAAGCCCTGAAAAAGACTCCTTGCTGTAGCCGATAAGCGTGATGTTGAACCTTGCGAGGCGAAGACCGCTTCCAACCATGACAAGGGCGCTGAGAAAGAGCCCCGTATAGCCGTACATACCCTGAAGGGTATAGCAGTAAACGAGATAGGCTGGAGCCGCCCCGAATGAGACCAGATCGGAAAGGGAGTCGAGCTCGATGCCGAAATTCGATATGCCGTTGGTGATTCTTGCGACGAATCCGTCGATGGTATCGAAAAATGCTGCAAAAATAATGAACCAGCATGCCGCGGCGAAACTCCCTTCGCCGGCCATGATAATGGCTGTATAGCCGCATACCATGTTCATGACGGTAAAGAGCGATGGCACGAAAGAACGTGAAACGAACGGAAAGTATCGGGAAGGGCCGTCCGGATCGTTCTTGATCAGAGGCGGATACCGTCTGTCTGAAGACTGTCTGTCACTATCTGTCATAAAAAAGCGCCTTTAAAGAATTCGGACTTAAAGGTACGATCTTTCAGGCGGCTTTGAAAACCCTAACCACCGACAATAGTGATCCAAATGACTCTCTGTTCCTTCTGAACCGCTCAGTAACTTTCGTCGGCCGAGGGAAAGCTCCTTGATTTGACGTCTTCGACATACTGCCTGACGGCATCTTCGATAACCGTTCCGAGATCGGCGTACCGTCGGACAAAACGCGGGCGAAACGCCCTGTTAAGCCCGAGAATATCGTTGATAACCAGAACCTGGCCGTCGCAGGAGGATCCGGCGCCAATTCCTATGGTGGGTATGCTCAGCTGGGCCGTTACGGTTTCGGCAAGCGAGGAGGGTATTTTTTCAAGCACGATGGCGAAGGCTCCGGCTTCCTCGATCAGCCGCGCATCTTCGAGCAACTGTTCGGCTTCGTGCTCTTCCTGGGCCCGCACCTTGTAACTGCCGTATTTGTAGATCGATTGGGGCATCAGCCCGAGATGGCCCATGACCGGAATGCCGACATCGGTAATGCGTCTGACCGTTTCGGCAATCACCTTTCCGCCTTCCAGCTTGACGGCGTCGCACTCCTGCTCCTTCATGATCTTGCCGGCATTGCGCAGCGCCTCCTCGCCCGAAAGCTGGTAGCTCATGAACGGCATATCGGTGACCACCATGGCTCTGCTGGTTTCGGCCTGAACCCCTCTGACGACGGCCTTTGCATGATAGATCATTTCGTCGATGGTGATAGGCAGTGTCGTATTGTGGCCGGAAAACACGTTGCTTGCCGAATCCCCGACAAGAATGACATCGACTCCCGCACGATCGAGAATACGTGCCATAGTGAAATCGTATGCCGTGAGCACCGATATCTTCTCGCCCTTCTCTTTCATGCCGAGTAGCCTGCGGGTGGTCACGTGAGCCGGTTTCTGCTGATTGGTGGAGTTCATTGCTCTGGCTGAGGATTTCTTGTTGACGGGTATCGGGAAAAACCGAGAAACGATTCGAGTTCCCGGCGTTCGAGCATCGACATCACCATGCCCGAATACCTGAACCACGCGTCGCGGATCAGCCCGACCATGGTGGAATACGCTGGAATATAACCCAGAAGTTCTTCGAGGGAAACAGTTTTTCTCTCCAATTCGGCGCGGATAGCCGCGGCCTCACATTTATCGTGAACGGATACAAGCCGGCTGAGTTTTTTGTGCGCCTCAGTAAAAGGCAGCGAGCCATGCTGAAGCAGCACGTTTCCGGTGCGCCGCTGCGCAGATCCCACCAGCTTCCTGCCTTCTGCCTGCAGTTCGTATCGCGCGGAGGCAGTAAAGCAGGTTACGGGAATGGCGGCGCCTTTCGGCATGTCGAGCGATGAACGGCAGAATTCGGCATGAACGCCGAGCGCTTCAAGCGCATGAAGAATCACTTCATGAACCATACGGTAGATAACGGCATTCTGATCCGCCGTTTCCGCTATGAAACTGTAAGTGAATTCTTCGGCGTGCAGTACCGCCCTTCCACCTGTAGGCCGCCGGACGATATCGATACCTTCGGCGGAACACCGCTCCGAATCGATCGAGCCAGGATCCTGGTTATAGCCAAGCGTAACGGCCGCAGGGTGCCATGCGTAAAAACGCCAGACGCAACTCCCCTCTCCGTAGCGGGCCCTGAACCGGCCGTCGAGGAAAGCCTGCATGAGCCTTCGGTCGAACTCCATGTTCCACTCACCGCTCGACCGAGCTGTATCGATACCGTAAACCTTCGTAAACATCTCCTCCAATTCCATCCTCCCGGGATTCTGCCGAACTCCATAAGCGGCAGATTGCGGAACATCAGTTCCCTTGAGCCTGCCGCGCATCTGTTTGCGTGGAAGGAAAATCGGAAAAGATTTTCGATACCGCAATATCGATATCTTTCTGCATCGCCTCGCCGGTACGATAATCTTTCAGCGCGCCTGATGCCGAACCGCGCCAGACAAGCTCCTTGCGTCGCTCATCGATCATATCGACAATGAGCCTTCCTTCGCGCCACGATTCCGTGACAGGCATTTCATAGAACGGAGCGAGCAATGGACGGTAGCGGAAAAAGCGGCCCCGGTAGGTATACCCGTAGTAAAACGGATCGTGCGTCACGTAACGCACTGCTGTTTTCAGCGTAACGTAGCCGTGAGCGACAAGCAGAAGATCAGGCGTTGACCGGCCCGCATCCCGGAACCCTCTGGCAGCAAGCTCCCGGTCGACGGCACTGCGTACCCTCCTGGTGACAAGCGGATTTTCTGCAAGAACGTCCGCACTGTCGGCATCAGCACCTGAAACCCATGAATAGGTTCGGCTGCGCGTGAAATCATAGTCGCGGTCGTAATCGCTCATAACGGAAATTCCGGTACAGGACGCTGTCGTCAGCAGCACCAGCGCTGTAAGCACCCATGCAGAATACCTGCCTCTGCTTTTCATAACAATCGTTTCCTTTTATCTGGTTAACCCTGCCTTAAATAACAAAAACTCCGGATCCCTCCGGTAAAGTTTCCCTGCCTCGAAAAAGAACCATGTCGTTCGGCGGCTGATAAAAAAACATGAAACGGTTTTTTCCTGCCCGCCGGGTTGTTTGTATGGATGCGGAGGGGTATTTTCCTGAAAATAACAGCCGGCAAATTACAGGAACATTCATGCAGCCAATTGCACGGACCCTGCCGGAAGCCGGTTCAGAACAACCATTTCGTTTTATCCTATCCTCTCTCGATGTCAAAGAGAACTGTCGCCCTGCTTTTCGGAGGAAAATCGACCGAACATGAAATATCCATCATATCGGCTCGCTCGATAGCCCTGAATATCGATCCCCTGCTCTACCGGATCATCCCCTTTTATATCGACCATGAGGGCCGATGGTTCTGCGAAGGCATCGCGGCGAAAATTCTCGATTTCGACCTTGCAGGCCTCATGCGCTCAACCTCAAGACAGCAGGCCGAAGCCGAACTCCGCTCCAGGGCGGCGGCATCCGGCCAGCCTCTTTTCGATTTCAATTTCCGGGCGCTCGAAGTCGATGTGGCTTTTAACGTGCTGCACGGAAGCTACGGAGAAGACGGAAGAGTGCAGGGACTGCTCGATACGCTCGGGATTCCCTACACGGGATGCGGCGTATCGGCTTCGGCAATCGCCATGGACAAGGCTCTGACAAAACTGTGCGCCGGAGATGCCGGCATAGCGACCGCACCGGGAATGACCCTGCTTGCATCGGACTACAATGCCGATGCCGACGCCATCGACGATAACATCGAAAACCGATTCGCCTGGCCGGTATTCGTGAAGCCTGCCAGCCTCGGCTCTTCGGTCGGAATCACGAAGGTTCATCGTCGGGAGGAACTCAGAGCAGCGGTGCTGCTTGCGTGCAGTCTCGACCGGAAAGTGCTGGTCGAAGCCTCCGTGAAGGGAAAAGAGATAGAAGTCGCAGTACTCGGCAACGAGAACCCTCTCGCCTCGGTTCCGGGAGAAATACAGCCGGGAAGCGACTTTTACGATTTCGAGGACAAATATATCCGGAACGAGGCTGAAACCTTCATTCCCGCCAGACTTTCCGAAACACTTGTCGAGGAAGTCAGAAAACAGGCCATCGCCGTGTACCGGGCGCTTGGCTGCAGCGGCATGTCGCGTGTCGATTTCTTCGTCAACGACGAAACCGGCGCCATCGTCCTCAACGAAATCAATACCATACCGGGATTCACCGATATCAGCATGTACCCGCAGCTGTTCGAAGCTTCGGGAATCCCCTTCGGCGAGCTTATCGACAGACTCCTTCGCTGCGCCTTCGAGAACAATGGCATCTCTGCCGACTGAACCGAAAAAGCTCATTTCAGCCGCTGAACCATGTTAACGGAACCGCATCTCTTTTTTGCCGACATATCCCTTGACCTGTCAAGGGGAGAATACCACTCGGGACTGAACAAGTTGCAGCCAGTTGCTGAGCGTTTGCCCGATTCGTACCTTGTCAACCTGCTGCTCGCCAAAGCGCTCAAAGGCATGCGTCAGTATTCCGCTGCACGAAGCCATCTGGAGCGATGCTGCGATCTTGCTCCTGCCAATCAGGTCGCATGGAAGGAACTGATCGAACTGCAGGCTCTCTGTGCCGAAAAGAGTGCTGAGGAATCTGCCATGGGGTTCGATCCGGTGGCCGACGAACTCGAACAACTTACGGCCGCCCTGCAGAATTTCCAGCCCGAGAATACCACGGAGAGTTTCGATCCCACTCCGATAGCGGAACAGAAGCAACCGTTTCCTGACGATGAGCCTATCTCCGTACCGACGGAAACGCTTGCAATCCTTTTCACACAGCAGGGCGCATACAAAAAGGCCATCCGGGTATACACATCCCTCATCCAGCTCAAACCGGATTTTGCAGATGAATACAGGGATAAAATCGATACCCTGCTTGAAAAACTCTGAGCCGTCAATACGAGTTTACCGTAGCCTCCCCGTTGATGCAGGGAAACTATTTCGAGCTTATCGGGCTTATCTGTGGGCAGAGCGGCATAATCATCGTTTATCCGGCAAACGCTTCGGAGAACAACCTTCATTATTTTGAAATTCGCACACATAACCTGTATCGTCGGAGTTTTCATCGTCCTGCTGCTCCCGCTGCATGCTGGCGCGACAGCAGAAAGCACCGAAAAACATCTCTCGCTCGACGATTGCATAAGCATAGCGCTTGAAAACGCATCGTCACTGAAAAAAGCCGAAAACGCCCTGCAGCTTCAGGGATCCGACGTTCTGAGAAGTTACGGCAGCTTTCTTCCGAAAATCTCCGCCTCCGCCGGATATATCCCTTCTTCGGTCAGTCGGACATACCGCCTGAATTCCGCCACGCCCCCGGAAGCCGTAAAGCTGAAAACAGAGCAGGAAAGCATTGACCTCTCGATCGCCACCAGCCTCAATCTCTTTAACGGGTTCAGGGATTACGCGGCGCTCCGGAGCGCCCTTAAATCGGAGCGGAGCGCCGAACTCTCTCTTGCCCGCGCCCGCCAGAGCGTGGCATTCGATGTTATCCAGAACTATTACCAGGTGCTGCTCAACCAGGAAGTCCTTGCAATCGCCCAGGAAAACCTGCTGACCGCAAAAGACCAGCTTACCCTGAGCGAACGGCAGTTCCAGATCGGGCTCAAGGCACTGCCCGACCTCTACCAGCAGCAGGCAGAAGCCGCCCGGAGCGAACTTTCGGCGAATCAGGCCGAAGCCCGGCTTGAACAGAGCAGACTGGAACTGCTGCGCAGGCTCCGCCTCGATGCGCGCACCCGGCTTGTGCTCGCGCCGCTGCCTCCATCAACACTTGCTGCTGAACCGGTCAAACCCGATATCGACAGCCTTGTCGCCCTCGGCCTGCAGAACCGTTCAGATATCGAAAGCCGGAAACTCGATGCGGATGCCGCAAAATGGCAGATCCGCCAGGCTGCGTCCTCATGGTATCCGAAGCTCGACCTGAATGTTGCTATCAGCACTGGCGGCATCGAATCGCTGCGCCAGACCAGTGATGGTCTGGAGACTTCGTTTGCCTATCCCCCGCTTGACGAACAGCTTGAAAATTCGTTCGGCTATACGGTTTCGCTCAATATGAGCTGGGCGCTTTTCGACGGATTCCAGACCCGGCACAACGTCGAACAGGCCAGAATCAACCATCTGAACAGGCGGCTTGATTACGAAGACCTGCAATCCGACATTGCCATCGACATGCAGCAGGCCGCCCTGGAATACCGTTCGGCAGCGGCGGGCATCGCATCGGCAAAAACCGGACTCAAAGCGGCAAAAGCCGCATACGAAGCCATCAAGAGGAAATATGATCTTGGGGCATCGGGTTTCGTCGAACTGAGCGCAGCCCGTTCGACGCTTTTCGCCGCCATGTCCACCCTCAGCCAGGCAACCTACAGCCTTGCGCTGCAGAAAGAGGTGCTCAATTACGTGGCAGGAACCCTTACAATCGATTAAACAGAGAGAAAACAGCGCTCCGACAATGAAAAAACAGCAGAAACGGCGGAACTGGAAAACGATAACCTTTGCTGCGGCAGCCCTTCTTCTCGCTACTGCGGCGATCGCTCTGTTTTTTTTCTCGCGCGAAAAACCTGTGGAGGTGACCACGGTGACATCCTTCCGCAAAGAGGTGGTTCACGTCGTGACTGCAACCGGCAAAATCGGGCCGGAAACCGATGTGGCCATGTCTCCCGACGTCTCAGGCGAGATTATCGAACTTCCTGTCAGGGACGGCCAGCAAATAGCAAAAGGGGAACTGCTCTTCAGAATTCAGCCCGACGTCTATGTCAACCAGGTGGAACAGAGCCAGGCACAACTCAACCTGGCAAAATCGCAGAGCCTTGAAGCCCAATCAAGAAAAATCAAGGCCGAGGACGATTTCCGCAAAGCCTCACTGCTCTACAGGGAAAAACTGATTTCTGAGACCGATTATCTTGCCGCAAAAACCAATGCCGACGCAGCAAAAGCCTCCTACGAAGCTTCGCGTTTCGCTATCGAACAGAACAGAAGCCTGCTTGAACAGAATCAGGAACGGATGCGCAAAACCGTAGTAAAAGCTCCGATCGACGGAACCATCATCAAGCTCAACAGTAAAATCGGCGAACGCGTAGTCGGTACCGGCCAGTTCCCCGGAACGGAAGTGCTTCGTCTGGCAAATCTCGACAGCATGCAGGTCGAGGTCGAAGTCAATGAAAACGATATCATCAACGTTCGTAAAGGCAATCCCGTATCCATTACCGTCGATGCTTTCGGAGATCGCATCTTCAGGGGCATCGTGCATGAAATTTCGAACTCGGCAGTATCACAGGCCGCTGGCACCCAGGAGGAGGTCACGAACTTCTCAGTCAAAATCCGCATTCTCGACCACAAACGCCTTCTCAAACCCGGCATGAGCGCTACCGCCGACATCGAGGCGCAACGGGTGAAAAACGCGCTTGTCGTACCGATTCAGAGCGTTACGGTAAGGGGTTCGGGCGACAGGGTTCCTCCGGCAGGCAATGAAACCGACCGGTCCGGCGGCCGGCAGGGAAAACCGGAAAGCGTTCAGGGCGTATTTGTCGTCAGAAACGGTAAGGCGTATTTCCGTCAGACAGGCACAGGCACCACGGACAATACGCACATAGTGGTCACATCCGGCCTCAAAGCCGGCGAAGAGGTGGTTTCGGGAAGCTACAGCGCCATCACCACAGAGCTTTATGACGGCTGTCGCATTACGAAATCAAAACTCTGAACCGCACTATGAACCGGGTCATTATCAATATGGTCGCGCTCTGCCGGTATTATGAAATGGGAGAGCAGACCGTCAAAGCGCTCGACAGCATTGACCTGCAGTTCAACAGAAACGACTATGCGGCCATCATGGGCCCTTCTGGTAGCGGCAAGTCGACGCTCATGAACATCATCGGCTGCCTCGACACCCCATCATCCGGCATCTACGAACTGAACGGGAAAAACGTGGCCGAAATGAACGATGACGAGCTTGCACGGGTACGGAACAGGGAAATCGGGTTCGTCTTCCAGACCTTCAATCTGCTTCCACGCCTCAACTGCCTGAAAAATGTCGAACTGCCGCTTATCTACGCCGGCGTTCCGCCGGAGGAGCGAACGGCCCGGGCCGAAGAGGCGCTGCTGAGCGTCGGTCTCGGCGACCGCATCACCCACAAGCCCTCGGAACTCTCCGGCGGTCAGATACAGCGGGTCGCCATTGCCAGAGCGCTGGTGAACAAACCCTCGATCATCCTTGCCGACGAACCGACCGGCAATCTCGATACCGCCACGAGCCACGACATCATGGAGATGTTCGGAACGCTTTCTGAAGCCGGCAACACCATCATCCTCATCACGCACGAAGAGGATATCGCCCGCTTCACCAGACGGATCATCAGGCTGCGGGACGGCAGAATCGAAAGCGACGAAGCGAGATGAAGGAGAAGCTCCAGCGGTTCCGTTACGAAACCTCTGAAAGTCTGAAACTCGCGGTCTTTCAGATCGGAGCAAACAGGATACGTTCGTTTCTCACCGCGCTGGGGGTGATTATCGGCATTGTGTCCATTACGATGATGGGCACGGCAATCAACGGCATCGACCTTGGCTTCGAAAAAAGCCTCTCCATGCTCGGCTACGATGTGATTTACGTGCAGAAAACCTCATGGAGCACCATGGGAGAGTGGTGGCGCTACCGTAACCGTCCCGACCTGAAAACGGAGTATGCCATGCAGATCAACCGCATCATCGCAGACGATCCCCGCTCGGAACTTGAAATCGCCGTGCCCCAGATGTCCACCTATCAGGCCATGGCGAGTTTCCGCGACCGATCCATCGAACAGGTGTTTTCGCTCGGCACCAACGAAGATTACCTGAAAACGGCATCCGGGGACCTTGCCACCGGTCGCTTCTTCACCCCCGGTGAAGCCGCAGGCAGCGAAATGGTCTGCGTGGTTGGAGACGATATCGCAACGGGGCTCTTTCCCGGAGAGGACCCGATCGGTAAAAAAATCACCATAAAAAACCGGAAATTCAGGATTGTCGGCGTTTTCAGGAAACAGGGAAAATTTCTGGGACTCTTCAGTTTCGACAACCAGATCATCATGCCGCTCGGCGCATTCGAAAAGGTGTACGGGCGAAACATGTTCGTCACCATCAGGGTGAAAATCCGCAATGAAGAGCGTGTCGCAGAGGCCAGGGAAGAACTTCTCGGACTGATGCGCCGCATCCGGAGAATCCCTCCCGGAAAAGAGGAGAACTTCTCGATCAACGAACAGCAGGCATTCAAAAGCCAGCTCGATCCCGTCAAGAACGGTATCGCTGCAGCCGGCATCTTCATTACCGGCATGTCGCTCTTCGTCGGAGCGATCGGCATCATGAACATCACCTTCGTCAGCGTCCGTGAACGGACAAGGGAGATCGGCCTCCGCAAAGCACTCGGAGCAAGGCGACGCACCATTCTTCTGCAGTTTCTGATCGAATCGGTGATGATCTGCCTGCTTGGAGGGCTTGTGGGACTCCTGACCGCCCTCGGCATCACCGTCGCCATAGAAAAAATCCTTCCGGATTTTCCTGTGCAGTTCTCGTTCGGTCTGGTTCTGGCAAGCCTTGCCGTATCGGTACTGACCGGCATTATTTCCGGTCTGGCGCCGGCAGTTAACGCATCCAGACTCGATCCCGCCGACTCGCTGCGCTATGAGTAAGCTGATGAAAACCATACCGCCGAGGGAGATCCTCCTGCAGGCGCTCTCGTCGCTCAGCATCAACCGGCTGCGTTCATGGCTGACCACCCTCGGCGTAGCCGTCGGCGTTTTTTCCATTATTTCCGTCATGACGGCACTCGATGCGATCGACAAAAGCGTGGAGTCCGGCCTGACCAGCCTCGGCGCAAATACATTCCAGATACAAAAAACGCCGGCAACCGTCTTCGGCGGCGGACACAGCAGGAACCGGTATGCAAACCGCAAGGATATCACCTACAGGCAGGCCCAGATGTTCCGGAAACTCATGCAGGATAAAGCCGGAAGCATCGGCTTTATCATCACCCGGCCGGCAAGTCAGGCGAAATACGGCAGTCGAAGCACCAATCCGGATGTCACCATGACCGGAGGAGATGAGCAGTTTGCGGCTTCGAACGGGTACGATGTCAGGGAGGGCAGAAACCTCGGAAGCGGCGATATCCAGCATGCGCGAAACATGGTCGTCCTCGGCGGCGAAGTGGCGGATAGACTTTTTCCGGCCGGAGAATCCCCTGTCGGAAAACAGATCAGGATAAACGAAGGCGTTTACACAGTCATCGGCGTTTTCGAAAAAAAGGGGGCGGCATTCGGTCAGAGCCAGGACAATTTTGCGCTTATTCCGATTACCCGCTATCTCGACCGCATCGATGAACGAAGCAGCCTCGGCATAACCGTCGAAGCCTTTTCTCAGAAAGAGTACCCGGCAACCCTCGATCAGGCAGTCGGCGCCATGCGGCTGACGAGGGGCCTGACGGTCAGGGAACCAAATGATTTCGACATACGAACAAACGATTCGCTGATCGACTCCTTCCGGGATGTGCAGAGAATCATCAGCAGCGGGGCATTTATCATCAGTTTCATGGCTCTGCTTACTGCGGGCGTAGGCATCATGAACATCATGCTGGTAAGTGTAACCGAACGGACACGTGAAATCGGCATACGCAAATCGATCGGCGCGCCGCGCAGTTCCATAAGAAACCAGTTCCTCGCAGAAGCGCTCGTACTGTCGATAACCGGAGGCGTTATCGGCATCGGCGCCGGTGTCGGCACCGGCAATATCATCGCACTTCAGCTCAACCTGCCGATGATTTTTCCCTGGCTCTGGATTGCGGTCTCGATTGCCGTCTGTTCGGCAATAGGTATGGCTTTCGGCATTTTTCCCGCATGGAAAGCCGCCGGACTGGATCCCGTTGAAGCGCTCCGCCCGAAATGATTCAGCCGAGACCTATATCGCGGCAGAAGTCTGAAGCCGTCATGGCCGTCGAACGGACAAGGTCACCCTTGCCCGAAGCCATCTCCTGCAGCTGGTGCTGAAGAGGCGATCCGCTGCAGTACGAACAGTCGGCACTCTCCCATGCGGGAAGCACCGCCCGCTCTATCCAGTTCCAGCGGTCCTGCTGCGACGTAACACTCTTCATGCCGGAAATGGTTTCGAAATAACCGGCATACTCGGCAAAAGAGGCTTTCCGGTGCGCAGCGTCCGGCGATCCGCATGAAAAATCGAGTTCGCTGCCGAATGAAGCCAGAACCCTTCCGGCAGGGGTCATGATATCGAAAATCGGCTGCAGGGTGTTAAGCTGCTCGTGGCGTAAAAGCAGAATATTGCCCTGGCGTATCAGAAGCCGCGCTTCGCTGCTGCGCTCATCCGAAGCAAGCGCCCTGCTCCCCTCATCGATCATGCGGAACCCGGCAAGCATGAACTCCCGCTCCCGTTCGCCGCACCCCGATTCAACCTCTGCAAGACCACCGTGCATGTACGCAACATGCGCCCAGGCGATGTCGCGATAGATTGCATTGTTTCCCTGGCGGAGAAGGTCGAGGTCCTGCATAAACAGTCTGTCCGCAAAGGCGGAATGGAGCAAAGAGGCAAGATAGAGGGGAAGGCCTGCCGTCTTCAGCGTTTGTTCAACTGAAGAAGCTCTGGCTGAAGGCGCATGAATCAGTTCGAAAATCGCCAGCCCGAAACCGACCTGCCGGGATGCGAAAGCCGCCATACCCGCCCACTTGAACAGGTCAGGCTTCCGGAGGTACCAGGCGGCATACCGGGACGTTATGGCAAGATTACGGGCGACGACCCTTGATTCGTCAGGCAGCTCATTTTCAAGCAATAAACACCAGGCATCTCGGTCGGACATCGGAAGGCTCCATTTAGCATTGACATCAGGGCACCTATAAAAACTTATTGCACGTTTCGATAGCTTCTATCTACACTCCGGCTTGTGCGCTCCGTCCGCCTTGCTCTCGAAGCGCTCATGACACTTTTTAGCGGTGCCCATTATTTATTCATGTCATAAAAAACAGCAAACGCGTTTTAAAAATTTTCACCCGAATGTCCGGCAGCGATCTTTTCTGCAGAAAGCAAATCAGGCTCTGTCCCGCCTTTTTACGTCCGACCGGGAACTTAAGAGCTTATACCGGTATTTTTATAAAAACTAACCGCAAGCATAATAATATATTAGCCTGTTTTATTCCGGTTTATCCATCCAAAATCACCCGCTTTTTATGTATAGTCTTCTATGAGCGATCATTGACAACCATTAAAACTTCTGAAATCATGAAAAACCTGCAAAAACTCACTAAACCCGTCACCATGATCCTGATTCTTGCAATGACATCGCTAACCTGGGGTTGCGAGAGCACAACCAACGCGGGGAGAGGCGCGGGGTACGGAGCTGCAGCCGGCGGTGTGATCGGCGGCATAATAGGCAGCAGATCGGGCAGCTGGGCCAAAGGCGCAATCCTCGGCGCGGTTATCGGCGGTGCCGGCGGAGCGCTTATCGGCAACTACATGGACAAACAGGCTGCCGAAATAAACCGGGATGTAGAAGGCGCGACCGTCGAGCGCGTCGGAGAAGGCATCAGGGTCGTTTTCGATTCGGGTATCCTGTTCAGCACCGGATCGTCAACCATCAACGCAACAAGCCGTTACAACATTGAAAAACTCGCAGGAATCCTGAACCGTTACGATGATACGAACGTAGTGATCGAAGGTCATACGGACAGCGTGGGAAGCGACGAAAGCAATCAGGTGCTTTCAGAGAACCGCGCGCAATCGGTCGCCAGCCTCCTCAGGGCTTACGGCGTATCCGGCAACAGGCTGACACCTGTAGGATACGGTGAAACCCGTCCGGTCGCATCGAATGAAACTGAATCCGGCCGGCGTCTCAACCGTCGCGTTGAAGTGCTCATCTATGCAAACGAGGAGCTGAAACGCCAGGCACAGAGCGGCGAACTGAGAATGTAATCGGCGCTGCTGAAAATCATCTCGATGCAAAAGTCCGGGGCGAACTCTCCCCGGACTTTTTTTATTTTCAGTAATAGAAATATCGACGCGATTTCTTACATTTTAATTTTGCTAAAAATGCAAGATCCCGGCTTCTGTACCATACCAGTATATCCATGTAATCCCTAATCGATACCCTGCCATGCTGTTCACCAATCCCGAAGAAGTAGTCTTTCAGTGGGTTTCGAGGGTCTGCCACGGAAAACCTGCCGATATCGCTTCGCTTTACGACGAACGCGCCGTACTCATACCGACATTTTCGCCGCATACCGTTAACTCGCCCGAGGCGATTATGGGTTATTTCGAGCAGCTTGCCACACGAAAGGGCGTCGGAGTGAAACTGCACGACAAGTCTCTTCGTACGCAGTCGATGAACGATACCATCCATACTCTGAGCGGCGTCTACTCGTTCGAGTTCGAAGTTGACCAGGTGCTCCTGAGCTTTCCCTCCCGGTTCACGTTCGTCGTGGATCTATCGAGAGAAAAACCCATACTTCACCACCACTCATCACAGGTGCCGAGAAACCTGTCGTAAAAAAACGTCGTTCATCCCGCAGCAGAGAAATCGGCGGGATGAACGACGAGCGGGATAGCAGAAACGCTCAGCGGCTCTTCAATTGAGCCATTTCGGCTTCCAGCGCTTCTATCCTTTCCTTCATTGAACCGATACCCCTCTGCAGGGCTTCCAGTCGCAGCTGCTCGCGCATCGGCTGCGCAGGATAACCTCTGAGAGAGATTCCCGGTTCGGAGAATGATTTCGATATGCCGGATTTTGCGGCAACATTGGTGCGATCGGCCAATTCGAGGTGACCGGCAAAACCGGCCTGCCCGCCGATCATGCAGAAACGCCCCAGCGTCACGCTGCCGGATATACCCGCCTGCGCAGCGATAACCGTATGATCGCCGATCCGGCAGTTATGGGCAATCTGCACGAGATTGTCGATTTTAACTCCTTTTCCGATAACCGTACTGCCCATGGTTGCGCGATCTATGGTGACATTGGCTCCGATTTCAGTATCGTCGCCGATTTCCACATTGCCCAGCTGGGGTATTTTCAGATAGGAACCGTCCTGCTGCGGAGCAAAGCCGAAGCCGTCTGCGCCAATGACGGTGCCGGAGTGAACAATGACCCTGCAGCCGATAACCGTTCCGTCATAACAGGTGACATGAGCATTGATCACCGTATGACTGCCAACGGCAACATCCTGCAGCAGCACGGAGTGCGCCCCGATGACGGAGTTGTCGCCGATTACGCACCGGTCGCCGATTACGGCATAGTTGCCGATGGAAACATTATTGCCGATCGTTACGTCCCGTCCGATTCTTGCGGTTGAGGCAATGCCGGGAGCTGCGACTGTCCGCGGCCTGGAAAATTTCTGCAGCAGCAGCATGAATGCAGTATAGGGATCCGCCAACCTGATAACCGAGGTACCCTGCGCCACGCTCTCCAGCGGCACCGAACTGCCGGCGATCACAAGCGAAGCTTCGGTATCGGCAAGATACCTGAGGTATTTTTCGTTCGCTATGAACGAAACCTGACCGGCCTGAGCCTCATCTATCTTTGCCGGGCCGGTAATGAGCGTTTCACCGGAACCATGCAGTTCGATATTCGAGAAAATGCTCCCGAGGTAGTCCCTTATTTCTGTGATGAGCATATTTATGCGAGCAGATAGGATGTGTCTGGAAAGAGGAAAAAATTAATGAACTTTTCAGCCTTTTTCATTATATTTCAAGTCCTGTGATTATTCTCGATTCGGAAAAGAAACAGGAATCGTCAATCCGGGACATAAGTAAAATGCTGCCATAATATAACCCGTTTCATTCAGAAAATGCAGGACGCAATGGCAAAACCAATCAAAATCTTCGCAGGTCGCAGCAATCCGGCTATCGCCGAAAAAATAGCACATTATCTCGGCATGCCACTCTGCAATGCGAAAGTCGAAAATTTCTCCGACGGAGAAATTTCGGTCAACTACTTCGAGTCGGTAAGGGGATCGGACCTGTTCATCATTCAATCCACCAATCCGCCCGCCGACAACCTCATGGAGCTGCTGATCATGATCGACGCAGCCAGGCGTTCCTCTGCAGCAAGAATTACGGCAGTTCTGCCCTATTACGGCTATGCCCGACAGGACAGGAAAGACAAGCCGAGGGTAGCCATCACCGCCAAGCTGGTCGCAAACCTGCTCAGCGAAGCCGGAGCAAACCGTATCCTCACCATGGACCTGCATGCGCCGCAGATCCAGGGCTTTTTCGATATACCGTTCGACCATCTTTATTCAAGCGTCGTGCTCATAGACCATATCCGCCACAGAGAGTTCCGCGACAATCTTGTCGTGGCATCGCCTGACGTGGGAGGAGTCAAACTTGCCAGAAAATTCGCCGAAGAACTCGGCGCCGATCTGGTCATCGTCGACAAACGCCGTCCGAAAGCCAACGTTGCGGAAGTGATGAATATCATCGGCGACGTCAGCGGCAGAAATGTCCTGCTTGTTGATGACATGATCGATACCGCAGGAACGCTTGTCAATGCGGCTAAAGCGATCAGGGATGCCGGCGGCCTGAAAATTTACGCAGCAGCAACGCACCCTATTCTGTCGGGTCCGGCTATCGAAAGAATCGATGCTTCGGTCATCGAAAAGGTCATCGTCACCGATTCGGTCGTTACCGACCATGCATACTCCGGTAAAATCGAAACGGTCTCGGTCAGCGGACTTATCGGGGAAGCAATCAAGCGGATTTACGAGGACGACTCGGTCAGCTGCCTCTTCGACAGCAAGAATATCAGTCAAAAAATCACGAACAATCACTAAATCACAAGCAGAAAAGAGATAAGGGAAGAGCATGGAAACAATAGCATTAGGGGTAGAACCTCGCGAAATAATCAAAAACGGAGCAGCAAAACTGCGCAAGAACGGCAGTGTCCCTGCAGTTATCTATCATAAAGGCGAAGCGACCGTCGCTGTCAGCGTCAATGAAATCGCTTTGAACAAGCTCGTGCATTCAGCGGAATCGCACATTATCGACCTGCAGTTCCCGGACGGGAAAACCCTTCGTTCGTTTATCAAGGACGTACAGTTCGATCCGGTAAGCGATCGTATCATTCACACCGATTTCCAGCTCTTTTCGGCCGACGAAGCTGTAGAAATTGAAGTCCCCGTGGCTGTGAGCGGTCATGCCGCAGGCGTCGAAAAAGGCGGAAAGCTTCAGATACTGCGTCACGCGCTCACCATCAAAGGCCATCCCGAAGATATGCCCGACCACTTCGTGATCGATGTCACAACGCTTGAAGCCGGCCACACGATCCACGTAAGGGAGATCCCGATGGATGCTTATGCCGGACTCAGCATCATGGACGAACCTGATACCCCCGTTGTCACTATCATGGCTCCGAAAAAGGATATCGAAACTCCAGGCGAAGCCTGACAATCTTCCGGTTCCGTACCTGCCGAAGGGAATTCGCACCATAAAAGCAGCTTTTCCATAAAAGGAAAGCTGCTTTTTTTGTTTCTCAACCTGTTTTACCTGTACAGGTTTTGTTTTTTCCGGTAATTGAAACAATATTCAGTTTATACCTTATCATCACAATCAACAAACAGATACCCGAGCATTGCCGCTTCTGCATCTTATACCAGGGCTGGAGCTTCTGAAGCACAACAGGAAAGGACCGGGCCTCTTTCTTTTCTTTTCGTTTCTCTCCTACCTTTTCGTCATTCTGCTGCAATGGGATCTTGTGCTCATCAGCTTCCGCTCGCTTGCCTCCGCCGCTATACTGCTGCTCACCGCTCCATCTGCGCTGCATGATGTTTTCAGCATCGAGATCGTCGAATTCTGGATGGCCGCGATTGCCGTCGTCACAATTCCGCTGGCTCTTCTGGCTATATCGGTGAAAACCGGAAAAAGAGCCGCGATGAAATCAGCCGGTCATGAATCCGAAGCGTCGAGCCTGGGAAGCATCAGTCTTCAGGCTTTCATGCAGAACGTCATAGCGCAAAGCGCGGCAGCCGTCATTTTCGTTCTCTATTCGGTAGCGTTCCTTGCTCCCCTGCTCGCGCCTTTCAGTCCTTACGATCAGCAGGACTTCCTTGTAACCGCTTACAAACCGCCATTCACCCGCCTTGAGGCGCTCGTGCTTGCACAGCCGAAAATCCAGGCGCTGGAATCGTATACTGCAACCGGCGCCACGGCAAAACTGGCATACTCGCTCATCAGCGACCTGAGGACCCTGAAAACCCGTAACGAACCGCATGCGCTCCGCTTTACGGACGGTTACAGCATAAAACACGGCATCGTCTCCTACCGACAGGGTATGCGCACACGAACCATGCCGGTTGCGGAACTGGCCGATTCTTCAGGAGCGCGTCCGTCGATAACCCGCACGTTCATTCTGGGCACCGACCAGTATGGCAGGGATATTCTCAGCAGGGTGATCTATGGTTCGAGAATCTCGCTTTCCATCGGATTTCTCGTTGTGCTGATTTCTGTCACCCTCGGCACGGTGATCGGTATATCGTCCGGCTATTTCGGAGGATGGATCGATGCGCTGCTTATGAGGATCGTCGATGTGCTGATCGCCTTTCCGGCACTCTTTCTCATTCTTATCATTATCGCTGCATTCGGCAATTCCATATACCTGATCGTCGTTACGCTCTCCTTTACTGGATGGATGGGCGTTGCCCGGATCGTGAGAAGCCAGGTTCTTTCGCTCAAGGAGCAGGAATTCATTCTTGCGGCCAAAGCCCTCGGGCTCTCGAGCATGAGGATTATCTTCCGACACCTTGCGCCCAATACCCTGACGCCGGTCATCATTGCCGCCACCCTTCGCATAGGCAGCATCATCCTCACCGAAGCCGGCCTCTCGTTCCTTGGCCTCGGCGTCCAGCCTCCTACACCGAGCTGGGGTAACATCATCAACGAAGGACGCGACAGCCTCCTGAACCACTGGTGGATTTCAACCTTTCCCGGCATAGCGATCCTTACCACGGTAGTCTGCTTCAACCTGATCGGCGACGGCGTACGGGACGCGCTCGACCCGAGAATGCGCGGCCAGTCATGAACAGTTGTCCCGAACCTCAAGCATGGCACAGGCTCGGCACTGAGTATCTCTACCGTCGGCCCTGGCTCACCATGCGCCAGGACAGGGTCAGACTGCCGAACGGCAGAATCATCGACGACTACTACGTGTGGGAGTATCCGCCCTGGACAAACGTGCTGGCATTCACCAGAGAAAGGCATGCCGTACTTATCAGGCAGTACCGGCACGGTATCGGCCAGGTACACTGGGAGCTGCCCGCAGGAGTTCACGACAAACCAGGCGAATCATTGCTCCAGGCCGCGCAGCGCGAGCTTTTCGAGGAAACCGGTTTCTCCGGCGGATCGTGGGAACTCATGATGGAACTATCGTCAAACCCGGCGCTTCAGAACAACCTCTCAAGCACCTTCCTTGCCAAAAATGTCGAATTTTCGTTGTTCAAGAGCGCTTGACGCCACCGAAGATATCTCCGTCCACCTTGTGAGCCTCGAAGAGCTGCGATCCATCGTGCTCGAAGGAAAGATGATTCAGGCGCTTCATGCAGCGCCCGTACTGAGATACCTCATGCAGCTGCAGCATTGACATCCGCGCGCCATGAAAAAAACCGCACAGCTCACCCTGCTCGAATCGACCGTCAGGCAACTCGGCTACACCCTGCGCTATGAAAAGGGAAATTTTCTCGGAGGCGAATGCAGGCTGAAGGAAGACAACGTTGTGGTGGTCAACCGGTTTCTTCCGCTCGAAGGCAAGCTCTACACCCTCGCACAGGTGATCTCCCGCCTGAACCCCCCAGGGTTATCTCCCGAGGTGGCGAAAATCATCGATAAACTCGTCGTCAGCAATCTCTTCGCCGGCAGACATAAAGGATAAACAGCATTGAGGCGACATAATCGGTAAAATACGCAACATGAGCATTCAGTATACGATAGCCTGCAACGGCGATGCTCTCTTCGTCAGAACATCCGGTTACGACGAAAGCCTCGAAGAGGTCGAAGCATACGGAAACGCCATTATCCGAGAATGTCTTCAGTGCGGCGCAAAACGGGTACTGTGCGATGAAACCGCACTTGAATACCGGCTCAGCACGCTCGATACATTTAATATCGGCAAATCACTCGTATCCCGTATTCAGAACAAACCGATTACGATCGCGATAGCATGTAATCCGCAATTCCGGGAAGATGCGCGTTTCTTCGAGAACGTGGTCGTCAACCGGGGGCTGACACTGAGGATGTTTCCCGATGTCGAATCCGCAGAAATCTGGCTGATGAATGCCCACCAGGACTGAAAAAAAACAGAGAATTCCCCGGACTCTCAGACTGTTGTCGTTTTCTGCGGCATAAAAAAAAAGATTCCCGGCTGGACCGGATACCCGCTGCCCGGATTATATCCGTTACGTCCCGGTCATGCCGGGTTGTAACGGATGCAGTTCAGGGTATGACGATCTGCCGATCCGGTTCGCGGATCTGGACATCCGGACGCTGCCGGGCAAACCGGTATAGAGCTGACTTATCATGCTCCGTCAGGAAAGAACCGGCAAGAAAAATACACCGTTCAGGCCGTGCATAGTCAAGCCAGCTTTCTATCTGCCTGCGCTGTTTTTCCCTGAAACGGTAGACCGCGAGAATCACCAGGTCGGCTTTCCATGAAGGATCATGACGAAGACGGCTGGTACCTGAAACATAGAGCATCGACCGGTCGCGAGTACGGATGGAGAGTACTTTTTCCATCGGTCTCGAGATAAACATGGACGAAAGCCCGAGCCGTTCATCACCATGCATCATGCGTCTGGCAACGGGCAGCTTCGCAATGAGAGAATCCTTTGAAAAAAACTGCACGGCGGCGACAGGCTGCGGAAGACGGTACTCTTCGATCTGGCGCATGATGCGCTGCGCATCCCGCGCATTCCTGCCACCATCGACTATCACGGTTTCACTGTCCGTAGCGTAGAGCAGCGAGAGATTCCGTCCGAGATTCACCGTAACGAGCCCGCTCCCCCTCTCTTCTGGTTTCAGTACGGCATACCAGAGCAGCGAGTTCAGGCCAAGCAGGATCGCAATGGCAAAAGGGCCCCACGATTTGCGGTAGAAAAACCATGCCGCAGAGGCAACAAGAAGGTAGTAGATCGCCACCTCTGCGAGATCGGGCTTCAGGGTGATGGAGGCAAACGGCGCCCTGCTGAAAAAGAGGGCAGAATCGAGCGTAAGAGAGGCCATCAACCATCCGCTCATGGCAAAGAACGAGGCGAGATAACCGGAAAACAGATTGAAAACAAGCATCGGCATAAGGGCGTACATCATCACCGTGGAGAAAAGTACGACCGGCAGGTTTGCCGCAAGACTCACCAGGGAAAACGTACCGAAGTAATATGCGATGACAGGAGAGACCCCGATAATTGCAGCGAGACTGACGAAAAAACTGCCAAGAAAAAACCGAATGGCTGTCCGGATGAGTCCCTCTTCCTTATGTTCCGGCGGATAGAGCAGCGGATAGACAAGCAGGATGGCGATAACCGCTCCGTTGGTCATGAGAAACCCCGGATTAAAGAGGTCGAATGGATCGAAATGCAGGATCAGGATGTCGGAAACGGCAAGAGAGTTCACCCCCCAGGATCTTCTTCCGAGCGTTTCGCCTCCGAAAAGCACCACCGACATGATGGCTGCCCGTTTCACCGAAGGGGAGTTTCCGGTGACATGGCTGAAAACAAGCATGATGAAAGCGATCAGAGCGAAAGAAAACCAGCGTCCTGCAGCATTGGTTTTGAAACGCTGCAGAAGCACATGGACCGCGAGCGCAAGCAGCCCGACATTGAGACCCGATACGGCAAGCACATGAGCGGTACCGGTAGTCTTGAACGCTTCGAACACCTCCGGATCGAGCACCTCCCGCTCGCCGAGCAGTACCCCTCTGACCAGCTTCCGTTCGCCTCCTTCCGGGATAAGCTGGTCGACGGTGGCGACGGTATAGTCATATACCGGAACGACAATGTATCGTTCGAACGCGCTGAGCTCCCTCTGTCCGGTCGACTGCAGATGCCAGGGACCGGCGCAGAAAAGCTGCACCCAGGTTCCCTGCATTCTCGCACGGCGGCGGGGATCGAACTCTCCGCGATTGGCGGCTTCAGGAATCATCTGCAGCTTGCCTTTAACGCGCACCATATCGCCGTTCAGCAGCGCTGGAATATCGCCGGAAACGACGCGCATGAATATCTTTGCCCTGTCGGCAAGAGCTTCCGTACGACCCCGGTGGAACACCTCGCGCACTTCGAGCGTCCATCCGAGCCCCTTTTCGTAGCGCGATGGCCTTCCCTCCACCCTGCCGTAAAGCAGCACTTCCTCTCCTGCATAGCTGAGGATGCTCCGTTCGGACACCGTATTGAACCGGAAATGACTGTCCGCGGCAAAGGAGGAAAAAACGAACAGGAGATAAGCGAATACGGTTACGACATGAGGAAACGGCGTACTTCTGCGCCTTATGTATTCGATGCCGAGAGCGGCAAGCAAAAGTACCAGAAAAAAAACGGAGAGGATGATCCATCTCCCGAGAGGAAGAATATCCATCGTTCCCGCAATAATGCCGGCAACGACAACAAGCAGCAGGCGAAGAGCCGGATATGGGGCCAGAAGATGCTGCATTGCGGAATCGGGCTGGTTTCGATTATCCGTATCGACTGTCCATAATTAATTAACTTACGCAAATCATTGTTTTTGTATATTCTTTTCTTTTGAAAAACCCGTAAACGAAACAATCCTTCATGCTTGTCAGAGAGATTCTGGATTCGGCGAGTGAACCTGTCTTCAGCTTCGAGTTCTTTCCTCCCAAAAGAGACGAAGAATGGGACAGGCTTTTCGATACCATAGCGAACCTTAATAATCACCTCCACCCATCATACGTCAGCGTCACATACGGAGCAGGAGGGTCTACACGTTCTCGTACGCATGATCTCGTCACCAGAATACAGAAAAGCACCGGACTGACCGTGGTCTCCCACCTGACCTGCGTCTGCTCGGACAAGGCGGATACCGCATCGATTCTGGAAAACTATCTCGAACACGGCATCACCAACGTACTGGCCCTCAGAGGCGACAAGCCCGCGGGCACGGAAACACTTGCCGAAGCCATCAGGGATTTTCCGCATGCTGTGGATCTGGTTCGATTCATCAGAAAACGCTTCCCTGCGATCGGCATAGGCGTCGCAGGTTTTCCCGAAGGACATCCGGAAACACCGAACCGCCTCAAAGAGATCGAGTACCTGAAGGAAAAGGTGGACGCCGGGGCCGACTACATCGTTACGCAGCTCTTTTTCGATAATCGCGACTATTTCGATTTTGTGGAACGCTGCAGGATTGCCGGCATCGAGGTTCCGGTAATACCAGGCATAATGCCGGTTACAACGAAAAAAGGAATGATAAGAATGTCGGAACTTGCCCTTGGAGCACGCATACCGGCTCGACTTCTGAAGCAGGTGCTTGAAGCGGATAACGACGGCGAGGTTGCGAAAACAGGTATTGAATGGGCAGCAGCACAGGTACAGGAGCTTATAGACCGGAAGGTGAAGGGAATCCACTTCTATACGCTGAACCTTGCCGAAGCCACTATGAAAATTTTTGAAACCATCTATAAAGGAGAACAGCCTCTTAAGGCATAAGTCAGGCAGAAGAGGCTGTCCCGAACGATTTCGTCCGATCAGAGGCTTTCAGAACAACTCGTCAGCTATAAGCTGCTCGTAGGTTTCCCGTCGGCGGATCAGTTTCACGTTGCTTCCATCAACCATAACTTCCGCCGGACGCAGCCTCCCGTTGTAATTGCTGCTCATGACGGCGGCGTAAGCTCCTGCAGACATAACTGCTATCAGTTCACCTTCGGCGGCATCGTCAAGAGTGCGATGACGGGCGAAAAAATCGCTCGATTCGCAGACCGGCCCGACAACATCGGCAACCACGGTTTGCTCATGGCGGGTTACGCTGAGCACTTCGTGATGCGACTGATAGAGAGCCGGACGGATGAGTTCGGTCATGCCGGCATCGACGATGAAGAACATTTTTCCGGTATGGTTGCGCTTCCTGTAAAGGATTTTCGAAAGCAGAACGGAGGCATTGGCCACGAGAAAACGGCCCGGCTCGAAAATCACCGGCACGCCTGCCGGTGCAAGCATAGGAATAAGCTTTTCGGCAAAATGCGAAATCGGAGTAGCCGGCTTGCGCGGGTCGTAGGTAACGGGAAAACCGCCTCCGATATCGAGATAACCGATCGAAAAGCCAAGACTTTTTGCTGTTTCGAAAATATCGAGCAGTACGGCAGTTGCCGCCACGTAATATTCCGGATCGAAAATCTGCGATCCGATATGCATGTCAAGACAGACAAGACGTACACTGCCGAGCGTGCGAAGCAGCGAAAAAGCCTCTTCGAGGCCAGCCTCGTCGATACCGAACTTCTCCTTGCTGTCTCCGGTGGTGATGTAAGGATGCGTCTCGGCGGTAACATTAGGGTTTATGCGCAGAGCGACCGGAGCGACAACCCCTCTGGCGGAAGCTTCCCTGTCGATTGCCCGCAACTCCGAAAGGGATTCGGCCTTCAGCATGAGCACGCCCGAATCGAGCGCATATCCTATCTCCTCGTCTTTTTTGCCCACTCCCGCAAAAATGATCTTTTCCGCACTGACGCCGGCATTGAGCGCTCGGAACAGTTCTCCTCCCGAATTCACGTCGCAGCCGAAACCTTGCCGGGCAAAAGTGCGGATGACGCTGAGATTGAAATTGGCCTTTACCGAATAGCAGGTCATGTGCGGCAGGGATGCAAATGCCTCTTCGAACTGCCTCGCGCTCTCTTCGAGACTTCTCTTCGAAGTCACATAAAGAGGGGTACCGTAGGTTTCTGCAAGATGGTCAAGCCTGACGTCCTCACATGAGAGCACATCGTCGATATAGTGAAAATCGGTATGTTCGCACACAGCTTCAACTGATATGAATTATGATAAATGAATCGGCTTATAGTATAGCGTTTCTTCGCCAAGAAGAGAAACAAAAATCCCGTACTTGCAAAATCCTTCGGGAGACCTTATATTCATGCCTCTTAATTCATTATTCATTACAGAGGTTCTGATGGCAAAAGGAAAAGAAAACAGAATTATCATCACGCTGGAGTGCACCGAAGCGAAAAAGGAAGGCAAGCCTGTTTCACGGTACACGACCATGAAAAACAAGAAAAACACCACTGACCGCCTCATTCTGAAAAAATACAACCCGAATCTGCAGCGCCATACTCTGCACAAAGAGATTAAGTAACTTAATTTTTTGACATTGGCGCAAAAAAGAGTTTATTTTATTCTGGTCTTGTTTTAATTCTGCGATGCCCGAATGGCGGAACTGGTAGACGCACTCGTTTCAGGGACGAGCGCCGCAAGGTGTAGGAGTTCGAATCTCCTTTCGGGCACCATAAATCTTCGACCGCAAGATGCAGATCACGGCAGAAAACAGCACAACAGCTGACAGTTTCAACGGATCGTCACATACAGCTTAACCATGATGATGCACCTTTCGGCAGAAGGTGCTTTTTTTATGCTTCAATAATTAAAAATCAGGGCAATAGTGGATCATACAAAAATCAACCTTCTTGTCAGGCTTCAGCACCTTGACAACCAGATCGAGAACATTATCAGCCTTCAGAAAGGTTTACCGGAAGAAATCACTGCTCTTGAAGAAGATCTCGCTTTTACAGGAAAACAGATCGACGCACGTCGGAAAGTCGCCGACGAACACCTGAAAATCCGCCAGAGACTGAACGAAACCATCAACGAATGCCGCAGTAAAATCAGGATTTTCAAGGAAAAACAGACACTTGCCCGCAACAACAAGGAATATGATGCGCTTTCGAAGCAGATAGAATACGAAGAAAAGGAGATCTCCCAGGCTGAAATACAGCTTCAGGACATCGCTCATGCCGAACAGCGCACAATCGAAACCCAGCAGAAAGGACGGCAGCTCATCGAAGAAAACCGGTACGACGAGATAACCGAAGAGATGATGCCCGACGATGTGCTTCAGCAGCAGCTCGAAGACCTTGGCAGGCAGGTCGCACATAAAAAGGAGGAGCTCGAAAGCATCGTCGTGGAAACTGCCGACGAAGTGAATTCCCTGAACACAAAAATCGAAGAACAACGGGAGATCATTCAGAAAGAAGCGAAAAGACTGCTTGACAAGTACGACCACCTTCGTAGCGGCGTCATCCAGAACGCCGTGGTGAAACTCAACCGCAACGCATGTTCTGGCTGCAATACCCGGGTTCCGACAAATCGACACACCATGATCGTCCAGGGCGGCTTCTACCTCTGCGAATCGTGCGGTCGGATCGTGGTGCATGAGCGGTTGTTCGATGAAGCGGAAAACTGAATTTTTTTCGTTTATTTCAATGTTCTTGTTTCAGCTGAAACCGTAAGCGTGCAGCCGCTGTGCAACCATGGTTACACAGAGGAAAGTCCGAACTTCACAGGGCAGGGTGCCGGTCGAGAACAGAGGCAGGGGCAGTGCAGACTGCTTTAGCTTAATTCAAGTCCGGGGAGCATGGAGAAAACCCATGTTCACAGACAGTGCAACAGAAAACATACCGCTCCGGGCAACCGGAGTAAGGGTGAAAAGGCGGTGTAAGAGACCACCGGATATTCCGGCAACGGGATATGCCTGGCAAACCTCCCCGAAGCAAGGCTAAATAGGAAAGCTTTTCCTCTCCGGAGGAAAGAGAGCGGCCCGTTCAATTCCCTTACGGGAGAGTTTTCGGGTAAGCCGCACCAGATAAATGGCTGCAGCTTCATATCCCCCGGGATATGATCCACAGAATTCGGCTTACAGCTTCGGTTTCGGCTTTTTTTTATTCGTTATCTCCACGAACCTCCGCATGGCAGTTGCCCTCCTCGTCGATGGTGACGGCAATTGAAACCGGCCTGCAGCAGACAGGGCAATCTTCCACAAAATCCTGCCTGCCTTCTGTCTGGTCGATGAATATGTCAAGCACCGCGCCGCAATAAGGACACTCCGCTTCCGTACGCTCCGTTATATGCATGGAAAAACTCCGTTTGGCATTGCAGTGACATCGTCGATTCCGGTTACCGGAACACAATAGCAACCATCTGTTTCGTTTCGCCTCTCACCCCCGGAACGCGATTGAGGAATTCCCCAGGCGACGAGGAAGCGCTTCCATAACCCGTCAGATTCAACAGCGCCTCCTCATGGCTTTTTTCAGAAAGCAGCCTGTCGAAATCGATATCGGCAAGCACCGCTTCGGCTCCATCCATGCAGTCGGCATCGCTCGAAACGATCTCACCCCTGACAGTCACGACAAGCCGCATCCTGGTACCTTTGAATGCTTCCCTCATGATTGCCAGAGCAAGTTTCTGCTGATCCGGCGCTGGAGGGGCTGAAGGATGAGCAGCGTTTTTTTCCGGCTCGAGCAGCGAACGGCTCTCCGGCATAACAATGACGAGCGTTGCCAGAGAATCCCTGGAAAACCTGAAACCCACGCGGCCGTTCCGGCCGCCGTCTCCGACGGATGCGGTCTGCAGCGAGTCGCTCTCCTTCCGTTCGTCGGGACGCCCCGAAATAGTCAGCCGGGAAACATCCATGAAGGCGTAAACGGCTTGGTAGCCTTCGAAAGGGCCTTCCGAACATTTCCGGACATTTCTGAATCTGACACCCTCTCCCATGGCCGCCGCATTTTTTTCAAGACTTTTCCGGGAAGGAATACCGGTGGCGCCGGTCTGTTTCTCCCCCTTCTCTGGACCTAACATGGTTCTGAAGTAAGAAAGATTCATCAGTACCCGTTCGGTAACCGTGCCGGAACCGTCGGAATTCACCGATACCGTTGTGCTTACCCTTATGCAGCCCTGCATCAGCACCGCAATCATCAGCATCATGAACACCGCAGCCGCCCGCCTCATAGCGAATCCTTTTCAGTTTTTTGCCCGCGAACCACGCAGCCGTCCCAGACGCTCGCAGGCTTCTTCAAGCACCCTGTCTTCCTTTGCATAGCAGAAGCGAACCAGATGTTCGCCCCTGCTCTCGGCAAAAAATGCGCTGCCGGGCACACAGGCAACTCCCGTTCTGTCGAGAATGAAATGCGCCTTCTCAACCGCCGTTTCACCGGGCAGATGACCGGCATCGGCAAGCACGTAATAAGCCCCTTGCGGTACGGAAGGCGCAAGCCCCGCTTCGACAAGCGCACTGCAGAAACGATCGCGTTTTAACCGGTACTCCTCCGAAAGCATGGCGTAGCAGCCGTCGTCGAGACGTCGCATGCCTTCGGCAACTCCTGCCTGGAGAGGCGAGGGAGCGCATACATAGACAAGGTCGTTGAAATAGCCGATTGCCGTTGCCCAGCGAGCATCGCAGATCGCGTAGCCCAATCGCCATCCCGTAATGCTGAAGGTTTTTGAGAACCCTGACACTGTTATGGTACGTGCTTTCATGCCGGGAAGCGCCGCAAAGGAAATGTGGCTGCAATCGTAAATGAAATGCTCGTATATCTCGTCGGTAAAGACGAAAAGATCGTACCGCTCCGCAAAATCGGCAATGACTTCAAGCTCCTCGCGACTGAAAACTTTTCCTGAAGGATTGGACGGCGTGTTGACGATGATTCCTCTGGTTCTGGCGCTCACTGAACGATCGAGGTCATGAGCCGTAAAAGTCCAGCCTGGCGTTTCGAGGGGCACAAGGACCGGAACGGCTTCTGCTGCTGTCAGCGTGCTGATATGATAACCGTAGAAAGGCTCGAAAACGATCACCTCGTCGCCGGGAGAAAGCAGCGCCTGAAAAGCGCAGTACATGGCGCCAGTAGCTCCGGAACTCACCACGATCTCGCTTTGGGGATCTACGGCAAGCCCGGTGAACCGTCTCTGTTTTTCGGCAATCGCTTCGCGCAGCATGACGAGGCCGGCATAATGGGTATAGGTATGGCAGCCCTGCCGCAAAGCCTCTTCTGTACTGCTCAGTATTGCGGAGGGAACCGGGGTGTCGCACACGCCCTGGGAGAGATTGATGCCGCCGACACGCGCACATGCAATCGACATCGCCCGAATTTCAGACTGCATAACGCAGCCGTGACGGGAACCGAGGGTAAGACTCATGAATCGTGCAATAAATTAAGTTCCGCAACAGACCGGTCGTTATCAGAACGATGGACCGCCATGCTCAAAAAAAACTCCCGACATTCCATAATGACCCGGTAATAGCAGCGACAATGAACAACAGCGCGCTCATGATGATCGACAGCACGATCATGGCGGGAATACTGGCGATAACCCACTTGATCATGAACACCACCATCGACCAGAACGGCATGCGGATATCGGTGACGATCACCCGTTGACCTTCCTGAACCTTTTTTTCACCCATAATAGGCAATTCTGTTTAAATCCGGTTTAGCGTATAACGTTGAGCATAAGATTACCAAGGCCGCGATTTTCAGGAATTCAGAAAAAACGTGAAAAAACAAATACCCCCGCCATGGCAAAAGCGATGGCAATTTTTACAGCTGTTCCGGCAGCAATCCCGAGCCATGTTCCTATTCCGGCATAACCGGCCGATCGCAGGTCTTTGCGGGCAAAAAGCTCGCCCGCGACAGCGCCGATAAACGGACCCGCAAGCAGACCGACTGGACCGAAAAACATCCCTGCGACAGTTCCTGCACCGGCTCCGATAATACCGTACTTCCCCGCCCCGAACCGCTTCGCGCCAAGCAATCCTGCAACCGTATCAAGAATATAGGCCAGCGCCGCCAGTAACCCGATAATCAGCAGAGTGCCCGATCCGATATACTCGAAGTTCTCGGCCCAGGCCCCCGCAACGAATCCTGCAAAAAGCAGCACTATACCCGGCAGTGCCGGTATGACGAGTCCTGCAAACCCCGCCACAATCAGCAATGCTGCTATTATCCAGAAAAAAACGTTCTGTTCCATGGCCGCCAGAATGATTGTTTATTGAAGGTGCCGTAAAATCGTCTCAGATGCAAGCGGCTGAAATAAAAAAGAGCCCCTTTGTCTTATTTTTATTTCGTCTAAATAATATTATTTTTAAATTAACGGCAGTTGAGCTCAGGCTCGCACCCTGAAACGTTTTTTCCATCTATCAAGCTTTACCTGATGTTCGATCTCTTTGTAAAGGGCGGGCCCGTGATGTACCCGCTGCTGTTCAGTTCCATTATTGCTCTCGGCTATACGCTTGAACGCGTTTTCGCCTATTATCTCGCTGGCAGAAAGGCGGAAAACCCGTCCTTTATACACGATCTTATCGAAAAGAACGAAATTCCCCAGGCTCTCGAACTCGCCATGAACACCCCGGGCCCTGTTGCGTCCGTTCTTGAAGCGGGATTGCGGCATGCCGGCGAAGCAAAAGAGCAGCTTGAGGAGGTCATCAGCCTGCGGGGCTCTTCGGAACTTAAACGCCTCAATCAGAACCTCCATATTATCGAGCTTGTCGGAAGAATTGCTCCCCTTCTCGGCCTGCTCGGTACGGTTCTCGGACTTGTCGATGCATTCATGGAGGTATCCGAAGTAAAAAGCGCCATCGATCCATCCCTTCTTGCAGGAGGCATCTGGGAAGCCCTGCTGACCACTGTGGCGGGTATGGTCATAGCCATTCCTGCGATGGTTTCGCACCATTTCCTCGAACACCGGGTTCAGGCGTTTGCATGGGAGATGAAGCATTACGGCACGGAAGCAGTCAAACACCTCGGAGCAGAACGATGATCGATTTCGGGGAAAACATGCCGGAAAAAAAACATATCGATATGACACCGATGATCGATATCGTTTTTCAGCTTCTGATATTTTTCCTGCTTACGTCGATCTACGCAAAGCCCGTACTTCCGGTCAGTCTGCCCGAAGCAGCCTCTGCTGTCGTATCGGAAGAACCCGAACTTACGGTAAGCATAAACAGCAGCAGGCAGATCTTTATGAACAATCGCCCGATACCCGATAACCGGTTCAGAAGCGAAATAGAATCGGCACTTGAAATCAGAAAGGACAAATCAATTCACCTTATGGCCGACAAGACCGTCGATTTCGGTCGGGTCATCGACATCATGGACAGGGCAAAACAGGCCGGAGCTGAGGATATTTCCGTTGTAACCGAAAAACGTGATGCGGAATGAAGATGCAGCGAATCCGGCAGAGCGTCTTCGGCATATCGATACTGCTTCATCTTGCCTTGCTGATACCATTTCTGGAGATGCGCCGCAGCCAGGATGCTGCAACAGAACAATGCATCACTTTCACCATTAATAACGCTGTCGCACAGCAGCAGGAGAGCCCTTGCCCGCCTGTAAGACCGTTACCGGAAAAAGTCAGAAAACCCGAGAGAATTCCGCTGAAAAAAAAACCCGAGAAATCCCGAAAAAAACAGATTTCCGCACAAGTCCCACCTCAACAATCCGCCTCCAAGGGTGACATGCCTCCACTCACCCGGCAGGAGCCTGCGGCGCCGAGCTCCCCTGCCTTGCCGCCGCAGGATACTCCTGCTCCTCAATCAGGAAAATATCTCTCCATTGTAAGAACCCGGATAGAGGCGAAAAAACATTACCCGCCGTTTGCCCGCAATCTGCAGCATGAAGGCACTGTCGTCGTGAATGTCACCATCGGAACCGGCGGCTCCATTATCTCTGCCGTCATCGGAAAAACATCAGGATATGCCTCGCTCGACAAGGCGGCTCTGGAGGCTGTTCGAAAAGCCGGACCGTTTCCTCCTCCTCCAGGTTACGGGCTTGGACAGATCAGCGTGAGCGTTCCCCTTGTTTTCAAGCTTCTCTGATTACGGATTGATTTTATTTTAATTTTGTCTAAATTAATAATTTTATTAAATAGAGATGTAAGATAAAGACCTCCTCTTGGTAAAACAGATACGGAAACGCAGGACAGAGCACTTATGCCGAGCGAATCAAGTGAAATGTACATTCAGACGATTTACCGCCTGACCCGGAAGCAATCGAACGCATCGATCAGCGAGATAGCAGCAGCCCTCGGCTACAGCCTCTCGACGGTTTCAGAAAAGGTAAAAAACCTTACCAGCGACGGCTATGTTGTGCATGAATGGCGCGAGCATGTCACCCTGAGCGAAAAAGGGCTGATATCTGCCTGCAAAATGCTCCGTAAAAGAAGGCTTATCGAAACATTTCTTTTCAGGCATGCAGGATATGGTCTCCATGAGGTTCATGACGAAGCCTGCCGACTCGAACATGTTATATCCGAACGCCTCGCCGATGCCCTGGACAGCATGCTTGATTTCCCCAAAACCGATCCTCACGGCCACGATATCCCTTCAAGGGATGGCAATATGCCGGAGAGAAAACTTACTACGCTCTACGAAACCGCAGACGGTTCGACCGTTATGATCGCCGCACTGCAGACAACGGATCCGGAGCTGCTGAAATACATCGCCGATATGGGGCTGACTCCCGGAACCCGTTGCGAGGTTATCAACAAGGCTCCGTTCAGCGGTCCCATCAATATAAAGGCAGGCAAACGGATCCTGCCTCTGTCTGCAATGATGGCCTCACTGATCGAAATCGTCCATCTGCCGGAAACAAACGGCAAGAGTGCTGAAAAGCCTCACAAAAACGGAAAAACTCCGGCCGCCACATTAAAAAACTGACGCAAACTGTAACGACAACGATATGAGCTACTGCTTTTCGAAAAGCCGACAGGAACAGCTGAATAACTGGAAACGGGAACTGCTCGAAGCCGACGTTCGGCAGGCAGCCCTTGAGCGTCTGCTCTTTATGCATACCTCCGGGGTACTGTTCGCCGGAAAACCGGGAGAACTGGTTATCCTGAAAAAAGATCTCTTCGGTCTCGATCCGGAACTGTCGCTGAAAACGGTCGTGTCGTTCTGCCGGATATGGGAAACGGATTTCAGGTTGCTTGATGACACCGGTCAGTCCCTGAAAATCATCATCTACCGGGCCGCTTCCGTCAACAGGCGCCTTTCCTCGGCTTCGAAAAAAATCCTGCATTGCGTGCTTAAATATCCGTTCGGCCTGGACAGCGGCATGTTTCTGGGTGAAATCGCCTCTCGCTGGCAGAAGTCGGGCTCGATCCCTCACGAAATCGGCATAGCACTCGGCTACCCCATGAAAGATGTATGGGGATTTATGGGCATTACCGCCGACCCGTGCAGCGGTACTTGCGGATGGCGGATCTTCGGCGATCCCGAACCCTCCATCAGAAAAAAAGCGCGCTATGAGCAGGCACGCATGTTCGCTGCTCAATACCTCAAAGCCGCTTAAAAAAAACCGGAATCCCCCATTCCGGTTTTTTCGCTGTATCAGTTCCTGACAAACACCCCCAACATCATTCCTCGCCATTCTGTGCCTTCGCAACTGCTTCGGATGGTTCGCGCCTGAAGCGTGCAACAGCAGACTCTTTCCGACCGGGTCGGTATAATCCGGTTACCGTCGACTCCCGCACTCGCACAAAAAAAAGCCCCCGTGGCACTCGGAGGCTTTTTGAAAGAACAACACAACCTGAGAACGGAGAACAAAACAGGAGAACAAAACAACAACCTTCTTCAACTGTCTGCCCGCAATCTAATATATATTTGGACAAATTCAAAATAATAAACACAACTCGTCATATTTTTTACAATGCCTTGGGTTGAAAGAAAAAGCACCTTATCTTTACAGTGTCAACTTATATATAAGGTACATTTATCAACATTCAGCGAACTATCATGAACCGTATTTCCCGTTCCGGTCTTTTCTTCCTCGTTTTCCTTCTGGCGACGGCGCTTCAGTCATGTTCTTCCGGGAGCCGAAGAGAGCCCGTCAGCGCGGAGAACGCATCGAAAAAAACAGGTGTACTCCTTGTAAGCCACGGATCGCCGTCCAGTACCTGGCGCGATGCCCTGTTCGAACTTGAAAAATCCGTCACATCTGAAATCATGGCTGACGGCAAGGTATCGGGCATCAAAACCGCTTTCATGGAGTACACCGAACCGTCAATAGCGACACGTCTGAAAGAGTTCGACAAGGAAGGATATTCCGATGTCGTAGTCGTGCCTGTTTTCCTGACCGTCAGCCCTCACTCGTTCGACGACCTGCCAACTATCATGGGCCAGAAGGAAGATCCCCGGTCGATGGAAACACTTAAACTCGAAAAGATCGAACGCTACAAGCCCATGGCGGCAATACATATGACTCCCCTGCTCGATTTCGGCGACGCACTTCAGCAGAATGTGGTCAGAAGGGTTAAAGCCCTTTCGAAAAAATCTTCAGAAGAAGGGCTGGTGCTTATCGGTTATGGCGACGAAGCCTACGAAAAGGAGTGGAACGACCTGTTTGACAAAGTGGGCGCTTCGGTAAAAAAAGAGACCGGCATAGAAGCCTTTACCCATGCATGGTGCGGCCATATCGTACGATATCGATCAGATTCGACGACCGTTGCCGTCGAACAAATTCTCAAGCGAAAACAGTATGCCGTCGTCATTCCGATACTTGTCGCCCACGATGAAAACTTCCAGATACGAATCATCGGATCGGGTCTTGAAAAAGCTTCTACGGCAAAAGAGAGAATCCTCTACAAACCCGACGCGCTGCTTCCCGACCCATCTATTGAAAAGTGGATCGTGAACACCATCAGAACAACCGTGGCCAATGTCACGTCGTCTACGGAAAACTAAACGGGCACCATCCATGGCAAAATTTGACAAGGCAAGAAAAATAAACAACGTACTGCACCGCGATCTCGGGTATTTCTTCGCGGCGCTGATCATCGCCTACAGCATTTCGGGAATAGCACTGAACCACGTTGACGACTGGAACCCCGATTTCATCATCACGAAAAAGGAGATCGCCCTTGATCGCCGGTATGACAACAACGACATCACTCCCGATCGCATCGAAGCGTTCAGCGCTCTGGCAGGAGAGAACGGCTTCCGGCTGTACGACTTCCCATCGGAACGGCAGGTCAAGATCTATTACAGGAACGCAACCATGCAGATCGACCTCGCAAGCGGCAAGGGCACCTACGAAAAAATATCGAGACGGCCGCTTTTTTATGAGGTCAACGTGCTGCACCGAAACAGCGTCGACTGGTGGAAATGGGCCTCGGATCTCTTTGCCCTCATGCTGATAGCCATTACCCTGACCGGCATGTTCATGCTGCGAGGCAGCAATGGCCTCAAGGGCCGGGGAAAATGGCTTCTCGCCGCAGGAGCCGTTCCCCCCGTGTTAGCCCTTCTCATGCATCAGCTCTGAGAAGACTCCGTTTCCGCCGTTTTCGCACAATCAACTTGCCTGTCGGAACATAAAGGGCAATACCCTGCGTTTTTTTCACTCTACCATGAACACCATGCGCAACTATTTCGGCATCTCCCTATCCATGGGTCTTCTGGCGCTGATTTGTCTGACAGCCTGCGACTCCGGTGAACATCAATCCCCGAATGGTAAAGCGGTCGGTGACGAATCCAGGAAAACAGCCCTGCTGCTCATCAACCACGGATCGCGCTCCGGAGAGTGGAAACGGCAATTGCTCGAACTGGAGCAGCGGGTATCCTCCCGAATCGCGGCAATCGAAGGCATCGACACACTTGCCACGGCTTTCATGGAACACGCCGAACCCTCGATAGCATCGTCGCTCAGAAATCTTGACCGCAATGGGTACACCGACGTCATCGTCATCCCGGTTTTTCTTTCGGCAGGAACCCATGTCTTTGACGACATCCCTACCATTATCGGCAGGAAAGAAAATCCTGCAACGATCGAAGAGATGAAACTCGAGGGCATCGAACGGTATGTCCCTGCGGCGCGAACCCATCTTGCACAACCGCTCGACTTTTCCGACCTGATTGGAAGTCACGGTAGGGATGCCGGTTACCCGGCACCCCCCGTACAGATCCGTACGTGCGGCACTACCGCATACGGCTCCTGCCTTGAGTCATGGCGAATCTTACCTCCGGGAAAGGCTGGCATATTCGGAGGTGCGGGATATATTTGTCTACGATCCGGTTGAACTTTTCCCACGTCAGTGCGCTTCCTTTCTGACTTCTTCTTCTCAGTACCTTTAACCACATCTTGACCACCTGATCCCTATAGCTTCTCAGTGCTTTGCTGTTGCCCGGCACGCCGAAGTAGAGACCAAAACCTTGCACGACGCTTTTCAGCCATGTTCCTGTCTGCTGGATTGGCGCGTGTTTCCGTTTCGTCAGCTCTTCTTTGAGTTCCGACAGCTTTTGCCGCATCTTTTTCGTTTTCGTCTTTCGTTTCAGAAAGTAGCCTCCTTTCCGGTTTCGACTGCACAGGTGCGTAAAGCCCAGAAAGTCGAAGCTTTCCGGCTTGCCCTCCCCTCGTTTCCGCCGCCTTTCTTCGGCATATCTTCCGAATTCTTTCAGGCTGGTTTTCTCGGGGTGCAGCTTTAGTCCGTACGTTTGTACTCGTTCACCCAAGGCCTCAAGGTATCTTTCCGCTTCTGTCTTGTGCTGGAATCCCAGCACAAGATCGTCGGCGTACCTGATGATGATGACTTCGCCGTTGTTTCGGCGACGTCTCTCCTGTTCGACCCATTCGTCCACCACGTAGTGAAGATAGATGTTGGCAAGCAGTGGCGAAATCACCGATCCCTGCGGTGTGCCTTCCGTCTGCCGGTATCGTTTCCCATCTTCGATATATCCCGTCTTGAGCCATTTTCCGATAAGGCGCAGTATCCTTTTGTCGCCAACTCGTATGCTGATGAGGGCCATCAGTCTGTCGTGCGGAATACTGTCGAAGAATTTTTGCAAGTCCGCGTCCAGTATCCAGTTGATCGGACGTTTCAGTATCGCTGTTGCCAGGGCATCCAGCGCGTTTTCCGGGGCTCGGCCTGGCCGGTATCCATAGGAGAACCCATAGAATTCGGTTTCGTATATCTGGTTCAGTACCGTGACGACTGCTTGCTGGACAAGCTTGTCTTCTATGGCCGTTATGCCCAGCGGGCGTTTCTGGCCATCGGTTTTCGGGATATACACCCTCTTGACCGGTTGGGCCCGGTAGCTGCCTTTGTGGATTTCCTCGTGCAGCTTCGGCAGGCGTTCTTCGAGCTGTGCTTCGTACTCTGCCCAGCTTCTCTCATCTATCCCTTCCGCTGCTTTCCGGTTCAGCTCGTAGAAACTGGCCCTTAACAGGTCGGGGGTGATGTGATGCAGCAGGGCCGTGAAGCGACAGGTCTTGTCTTCTTTGGCTTTTCTTCGCACACCTTCGAGTCCGCAAGACATCGGGTTTTGGTTCTGTGTCCTTTCGATGGCTTTCTCTCCGGTGTTCCTCTTGGCTGGTGGCCTTCCCTCCACAACCTCCGCAGCTTCAGGGTTCGCTTTGTTCGGCTGCTTCTCCGGTACTATGCCACCATCCGACTCCCGGTTCGTTTCGGCATCGATTCTTCGGGTTCGCTCCTTCATCGATGCCGCCCTGCTTCCGTTTGCCTCCGGGCAGGGTGCTTGCCGGGTCTCCCGATTTCCGCGCAAAGAGCTTCCACACATGCATGGGTTCTCTGACTCCGCCACAGCCTGCCATACCTCGCCTTAATGGTACGACCGATGTTGCTTTCCCCTTCGTTGTACAGGGTCAGCCTGCGAATTGAGGTGATTTCGGAGTTCAATTTCCTGCCTGTGTGTTCCCCTGTCAACGCTTCCCCACCACATTGCTGTAGGTCGAGGCATGACTCGGGGCCATGATGGCTGGCTATGCCTTTCATGTCGGACTCTTTCATTCCTTACTCTTTGCCGGTTTTCATCGGCGCTTTCACAACGTCCTTCGAAGAGCGCAATCGCTTTCACGCAATCCGGCTGAAGAGGGGCTTGTGCTTGTCGGGTACGGATCGAGCGAATTCGGTAATATCTGGGAGGATTTGTTTGCGAATACCGGACGGGAAGCCGTCCGGAAAGGGAAATTCGGCGGATACGCCACGGCCTGATGCGGCCATGTCGCGCACTACAGCCCGGACAGCACGGCATCGGCAATCAGGCGGATCCTGAAAAACCATGAAAGAGCAATCGTGATTCCTCTGCTGGTCTCATTCAGCGAACAATTCCAGATAGAGATCATCGGAGGAGGGGTGGCATCGGTTGACGACAACCAGGAAAAGGTGCGTTACAGACCCGACGCGATCCTGCCGGACGAGGAACTTGAACGGTGGATTGTGAAAACTGCGGAAATGCATGCGACAGCAATACGAAGCGCAAAACCCCGGCAATAACCTCATAAAAAAGCCCTGACGAACCGAAAGGAACGCCAGGGCTTCGGGGATAAGGGAAAAGAACCTGTCAGATCTTCACCCTCAACCCCGCAAGAAATTCCGTTCCGTCAAGATCGTACTCTGAGGTAATCCTCTCCTCGCCAAAAACATTGTCGATCCTGATGAACGCCTCTGTCTGGTCGCTGAATTTTTTGGTCAACGTTGCATTGCAAACCCAGAAACCCTCAAGCATTGTCTCATCTGCGTCATAATGCTCGCCTATATACGAAGCTTCGAGACCAAGCGACAGGTCAGCGGGACAGAACGCGAAATCCAGACCGGAAACGAATTTGCTCTCCGGACTGAAGGCCAGATCCTTTCCTGTTAATTTATCTTCGGTATCAAGCCAGGTATAACCGACTCTTGCAGAGACGCATTCGCTGAAACGGGCATCGAGATTCAGTTCCACGCCCTGTGTCATCGCTTCATCGATGTTGACATAGTACATATGCAATTGAGGACGCGAACCGGGGACCGGAAGAGATTCAACGTACGAATGTATCATATCCTCAACATCATTCCTGAACCAGGTCACCTTGCCGATGATGTCCCTGGCAAAAGCATATTCCACGCCAGCCTGATAGCCGATCGATTTTTCCGGCTTCAGATCAGGATTGGGATGCACCGTAATAGATCCCATCATCCATTCATCATAAAGGCTTAAGAGCGAAGGCGCCTTGAATGCCCGACCGATGGAAGCCCGGATTTTCAACTCGTCTGTTGCCTTGAGCATGATGCTTGCTTTCGGATTGATTTCATCTCCCCATTTCTCATGTGAATCGATACGCCCTCCAAGTACCAGCACGACGGGAGACCAATCGATTTCGTCCTGAAGATAAATGCTGTGCAAAGTCTGATCCATCTTGAGGTTATTTCCCGGAGAAGCAAAAAAATCCCTTCTTTCGTTCCAGAACTCATACCCGGCGGTCACGAGATGACTATCGAACACCAAACGCGAATAGAGCAATTCGACTTCATAGTTGTCGAGCACTGTCTTTTCTGAGCTGCCGTCATCCCATTTGCCGAATTCATAAAAAGATCCCCGCAGCTTCAGCGAAGACAACTCGTCCGGCACCCAGTTCATCAAGGCATTGAGACCATAGCGTTCCTGATTCACCATCTGATCTTCCATATCCTGAAACGAATAATATGGTTTGAGACTGAACCCGACATTATCCGAAACATTCAGCGAAACCGTACCCTGCAGTATATGCTCGTTATAACTGTCAATATCCTCGTTAATGCCATCTGACTCCCGATAGGTATAGTTGAACCGTGTCTTCAGATTCTCCGATCCGGCTCCGCCGGAAACGGAGCCCACAACCGTTCCGCGCGATCCCATGGCGAGCGATCCTGAAAACTCCGGCTTATCAGCCCCTTTGCGAGTGATGATGTTGACCACCCCGCCAACAGCATCGCTGCCGTAGAGCGCCGATCCAGGCCCTTTGAGAATTTCTATCCGTTCGATCATCTCAACGGAAATCTGTTGCAGATCGACAGCATTCTGATGACCGCCCAATAACCTCTGTCCATCAACCAGCACAAGGGTATATTTAGCGTCGAACCCAAATATCCTGACATTTCCTTTATTTCCCCATGATCCGGCTTTTGCTTTTAAACTGAGCCCTGACGTAAGATCAAGCGCATCCTGTGCAGTCTGGACATTCCGCTTCAGCAGCTCCTCGCGGGTAATAACCTCCGCATCGACCGGCACGTCGCCGAGCGTATGCGGCGTTTTTGTTGCGCTGACCACGATCTTGTCGAGTATCACAGACTGCGTGTCCGTCTCCGCCCGGGCCTCTCCGGCAAAACCGGCAAGAACGAGCACCATGAGCGCGCGGCAGGTTTTTTTGCATAACTTCTGTTTATGTGACATAGCTGTGTGTGGCTTTCCTCGAAACAGGCACCGGATGTCCGGTAACAGGTCTCGACTGGTATAATTGAGTGCGCTCTGCAGGTACAGTGGCGTATAATCCCGTATCGGGCATCCCCTGACGCCTCAATTCCGGCGCGTAAACGACAGGAACGAATCCGTTTCCGAAAGAAGAAGCACCAGCACGGCCGTCAGGCCGAAAACGGCGACAAGCGCATAATCCGACCCTCTCCTGAGCCCAAACCCCAGCCTCGAGATCAGAGCGAACACGACAAGCGCAAAAACGCTGCCGGAGAGCGCCGCCGGCACCGATTCAGCATATCGGACCTGCAGATACCTGAACGAAGAGCCGGAGATGTCCTGCATGATCTGAACCGGAAAGAGAAATGCCGCGAATGTCTTCAGCACATTCACCGATTCGAGGTATACGGCGTCGGTCGGCTGCATGTAGCGATGCACGACCCTGAAATCGGGAGTCATGGCAATGCCCGACCTGCCCGCATAGTTCATTTCGGTGGACTCCAGGGAAACCGACGTGTAGAGGATGTCGGACCAAAGCGCCAGAGTAAGATCGTCAGCATTGAAACGTCCGACGGGAATTCGCTTCAGCGCTCCGTCTTTCTGCATGACGGCATAGAGTGCCCTGTCGGTGACGATAAAACCGTAGTACTCCTGTCGATGATGCTCTTTGATATGGATTTGGCGCACCGAGCCTTCGATATGACCTTCCAGGCGCCTGCATGCAGGCTTGCCGTCCACCATCCGCATCTGAAAGAGCGAGCCTGCGGAATCGGCAAGAAAATAGCCGACATCGTACCGCTTTCTCACATCAGGATTGCCGCCGACAGCACGAATCGGATAGATAAATCCGGCATCACCCAGCGCATTGGTAAATGCTCGACTCTTCGGGCGGTCAGTTATTCCGTTATGAGGCGTCAGAAACTCGATTCCGTAGCCGTCATACGAGACCCTGAAAAAATCATCGGGCTTCTGCAGCCTTGCCCCGGCGGGATTCGATTCCAGAAGCATGTGCAGCATCGGAGGAGGAGAATTCCAGTCGAACGAAGAGAGTCGGACGAACTGCCATGCCCGTTCGGCTTCAAGCGCAGAGATGGCAACTCCGCCGATGCTCTCCGGAAACATCTCCCATTTGACGAGGTCCCTGACATAAAGAAACGGGAGCGCCGCCCGATACTGTTCTCTGGAAAGGGTGGTGCCGTTTTCGAGCAGATAGCTCGGTTCTGCATCCGGAGCAGCTCCCTTGCCCGCAGGAAAATCGCTGATCACGAACTGGCGGTGTACCGGACTGAAGTGCATCGAGGTGTGCGGATCCGCAGGTATCACGATTTTCCAGTAGAGCGCAAGCAGCACGGAACCAAGTCCGCAGATTGCCAGAATGATGGTGATCATACGTGAAAAAACAAACGCGCTGCCCCGTGCGGCATGGCGCATATAGTGCAGAATGGCGTAACAGGCAACGAAGACGAACAGAAACGCTACAAAGCCGTATATCCAGATCGAATGTTCGTAGAGGCCATAGGCACCCCTTGCTCCGAGCATGTTCCAGATCGGATAGAGCGCCGCCCCTATCAGCAGCCTGACGCCGGGGCTTCCGCTGCTGAAAAATGCCACGCTGGAATAATACGCCGCGATACTGAGCAGAATCCAGGGCAGAACGGTCAGAAAGGCCGGATGTATAATCTCCCGGGGAAAATGAAACCACTGCATGGTCCCCAGAAAAAGGGCCGTCGCAGCGATATTGACCAGCAGCAGCAGGATGGTGCCTGTGGCAAGCATGACGGCGATGCCCGAAACCGGCTCGATCGGCGTATGGTAGAGCAGACGGAGGCGTTTTCCCTGCGACTCAGGCCATGCCTGCAGAAATCCGATGAGGACAGCGCAGACGACCACGAGAAAATACCTGCCGAAAAACTGCGGCTGCCTGAATACGATTGTCTCCCACAGGCCGAAGGAACCATAGGCGCGCTGCAGGGAGTGCAGCGCGAGCAGGGAGTCGGCAGCGGAATAAAGCAGCAGCATGGGCAGGAGCCATATTCCTCTCCGGAGCTTGATCCGCTCTTTTGAAATCAGGGATCGTAACTGCTGTTTTGTCATATACTGTTTTTCGCTATTGCATATTTCATCGACCTTCGCCCGACTCAGTACTTGCCGGTCAGCCCGACAAAGGCATCTTCGAAACTCATGGGAACTGACACGAGATCAGCTGCCGGCACCTGATGCCGTTCCAGATACGCGGCAATTTCCTGTTCACTGAAAAAACCATAGACAAAGGTGGTTTTCGCCATATGCTCGATGCTGCGAACGGTGTCGTCGCTCTTCATCGCCAATGAAGCCGGCGTACGCCGGAAACTGCAGCAACGAAAAGAGTCCATGAATTCGCGCTTTCCCATGCAGGCGCAGACCCGCCCCTCCTTGAGCACCACCATGCGGTCGATGACGCGATCGAGCTCCTGCACCACGTGAGAAGTCAAAAGCACCGTCGTACCGTGCAGGGTAACGTATTCGCGCAGAAAATCGACAAAAAGCCTGCGATATCCGACATCGAGCCCCATGCTGTAATCGTCGAGAATCATAAGTTCCGGCATCTGCGCCATGATCAGCCCGAGCACCACCTGCGAACGCTGGCCGTTCGACATTGCCGATAACCGCCTGGTGTCGGGCATCTGCATCCGTCCGATCAGATCGTAGAAAACCTCGCGATTCCATCCGGGATAAAAGGGCGCGTAGTAGCGCTCAAGTTCGGCAACACGCATGAAATCGTACTGTACGAACCCCTCCTGCAGCAGACCGATACGCGAACGGACTTCGGGAGAGAGCGCATGGCTCTCCTCGCCGAGCACCCTGCACGTTCCTCCTGACGGACGAAGAAAGCCCATGAGGATATTGATCGCCGTGCTCTTGCCTGCGCCGTTTTTTCCGAGCAGGCCGAATATGCCGCCGGATTCCACGCTGAACGTCAGACCGTGGAGCACCTGCTTTCTGCCGTAGGCATGCCTGAGACCTTTACACGCTATAAGCGAATCCATACTTGCAATCAACCGCATTGAAATCAACAAATACAGCGCTGCCGGCAAACGACACTCCTGACCGGCAGCACGAACAAACCCTTATAACTCGCATCGGAAACCGAGATAATACCCCCGGCCGCGAACCGTCCCTCCTTCCGCAACGCTGGTTCCGATGCTCGCGTTGAACAGGTTGTAGACGTCGCCCGTCAGCGTGGCGGTAAGCCCTTCGGATTTGTAAAGATCCATCTCGACCGAAAGATCCGACATGAAGCCGCCCGCAATATCGCCTATAACATACGCGTCGTAATACCTCGACCCCGTCTCGTTCAGCCAGTATGAGCTTGGAGACGTATTGCTTCCGGATGTCGTCCCGTACGGCGTGGCGCTGCTTATCTGTTTGTCTGCTTTAAGCCCTTTGCTCCAGTCGCGCCACCGGTTGACGGAATAGAGCCGAAGCTGGTCGTTGAAGAAACTTCCCTGCCAGGTAAAGGTGATCGCCAGGGGCGCATTGTAGTTATCGGCCGGCATGGCCGCACGCAACATCGGCTCTCCGTTATAGAAGACCATGAAATACTCCCGCTCCACGCCGTTATTTTCCGAAAACGCATTATCGTAATAGTTTCCGTTGAACGTTTTAATCCACGATTTTGCGGCTCCCAGCGTCAGCGAATGCCGGCCCCACTCCCCGGCATCGAAAGCGCAGGAAAGGTCGGCGGAAAGTCCTTCATAGGAACCTTTTCCCTCGTTGGTCATCCAGCTCCTGTAATCGTAGGATCCATCCGGAAAATCGATACGCTCAACCCTGTTCAGGAGCTGCTTGCGATGATCGCGCCTGACAGCCTTGAACCCGTACCCGAGGTTCCCGATATTACCGGCAATACCGCCCATCACTTCGTCGGAATAGGGTGTAGCAAGTCCGTCAGTGTCAAAGCTGTAATCGGCGCTGACCTTGTCGGTAATGGTCTGCGTAGTCACTCCTGTAGACTTGACTGTTTTCCACTGATTGTTCAGATAGGGCCGGTACCGGTCGAAGGCGTAAGCTCTGAGTGCTGTACCGTAATAGCGGTTGTACCCCGAGACAAGACGAAACATACTGTTGCCGAACGTATCGAACTCCGCTTTCAGGCGGTGTGCGATATCGGCATTACCGGTAAAGTCGTCGTAATCGATCCGGAAACCCGGAGTAAAAGAGAGTCTTCCAAGTCCAAGGTCTGCCGAAGCATAGTAACCCAGCGTCGCGAGCGATTTCGACTGATCGTGCTCAAGGTATCTGGTCAGGGTATGCAGGATTTGGGGAGCACTCTCCACATACACGTCGGCCACCGCCTCCTCGTTCCACATATCGAGCGCTTCAGCAGTGAATTCAAGGCCGGTAGAAAAACCCTTCAGCAGGGGCAGCTCCAGAGGAACAGACTGGAAATCGACCCTGAACACCGCCGTTCTGTTTTCATTGGTCGCATCGCCTACCCCGCCATACTGTTCCCCCTCTTTTGTAACGGAATTTGAATAGGAGTAGCGATAAGCAGTCTCGTTGTCCCTGCTGTAACCGCTCTCCTGCCATGCCGCCTTTGCCTCGATGACGCCAAGATCGGTCGTCCAGTCAGCACCAAGGGCAAGCCTGAAGGCTTCGTTATTGATCTCCCAGTCGCTGTCCGCCCAGGCCGCCCGCCAACGCCTCTCTTCATAAGGGGCATACGTTGCGTCTACCGTCAGCCTCAACCTGTCGGAAGGCTTCGCAACCAGCTTGAGAAAATAATTTTCGCCGGTTCTGTGCTGATCGTCCTCATCGTAGCTGTATGTCGTCATGCCAATCCGATCCCTCCTGACGAGCGGCATGACGGAATGCTGCCTCGATGCCGCAACCATCAGAGCTACCTTTTCGGAAAGAGGACCGTCCGCTATCACAGTCAACCTGTATTTCGAAAAATCAGGCTGGTTGTCCGGCTCCTCCGAGTCGCCGTCTACACCCCGCATAAGAAACCACTCGTCTCTCGAATGCTTTCCGCTGAGACTGAAATGCCAGCGATCGGTACGCGGATCCCTGATGTCGGCACTGACGACGCCGCCGGTAAATCCCCCGTATTTTGCCGAAATATTGCTGGAATAAACCGAAACGGATTCGACAAGCGAAGTATCGTAAAACAGGTTCTGTTCGGCGCCATGAACACTGAGATCGTTAAAACTGGCGCCCGCATTGTTATCTTCCGCGCCAAGACCACTCGGATTGAAGGTATTGGTATTGCCGATACCGTCGACCACAAACGCATTTTCATAGGGCTTGGCCCCGCTGATGGAAATCCGGGGTGGCCTGATCTCGCCGGCCGTAAGACTGCTCTCCGCGTCGTTCGAGAACTGCACATCCGCCATTCCCTTGAGCGCTCCGGTTATCGAACCGGAATAATTCGGCATTGTCCGCAGTGAATCGCCCTTGAGTTCGCTCCTGCCGGGATCCTTTTTTTCATCGAGAACCGTTATCTGCCTGAGCGTGTATTCCGACCTTTCCTGCGGAACATCTTTCTCTTCGGCGGCCGCATTGCCGGCATATCCCGCGACAAGCAGCACCATGAGCGTCCTGCAGGCTCTCTTTTTCAGTCTTCTCTGGTTGAACATAGCTGTTGTTGACCTTGCCGAAGGCAAACTCCGGAATTCCGGTCGCCAGCTTCGATGCTGTAATGATTTGCGCTCTGCAGGTACAGTCGCATCGTTTTTTCTCTCCAACACGATTTTTCCGGACTCGTCAATGCTGATGGTCGCCGGGCTTCATTCCGGGATCGTACTGATCCCATACCCATTCCGACACCTTCCGCAGCTCGGATTCCGGAAGACTCATAGCCGGCATCAGTCCGAAACGTTTTATCGCTTCCTTACGACAAACAGCTTTCGATGCATCGGGCTTTTTCATGAAAGCCACCATGTGATCCACTGCTTCGCGCCTGCTTTTGAACGCTTCACGATAGTGCCTGGCAAGACCTTTTATCGGCGGAGCAGCTTTGGGTGGCGGCACAAGGGAGTGACAGACCATGCAGCTTTGACGATAAACCCTCTCTCCCACTTTCTCTGCCCTGGCCAAAGTCCCCTCGTGAGAGCCACCATACCCCTCACCCGAAGGCGCAAAAGCCAAGGCAGGGAAGGTCAGGAGAACCGCCAGAAAAAACATCCGTTTCCGACTCATAACGTTAGCGTTGTGTTTCGATGTGAGCGCCAATACCAGCGACTGTTTTGGCTATTCATTTGATGAAGTAACCGGACACCCTCCAACCACCATCAGAATCCACCATCGGAATAATTGTCTCGATTGCAGACTTTTTGTTTTCAAAAGACGTGGAGTACTGGACGACAACATATTCTCCATCAGGAACACCTGGCAACGAAGTTTTGTATGTAGCGCTCTTCAGCCCTCTCTTCAAAATCTTTCCAAGCGGCTTTCGTACTGACTTCATTGTATGATCCCACTGCATCATCCTGACTGCATTCCGGAACGAGCCTGACGCCCCTTTCCAACTATCCTGATACTTTCCGTCGTCTACCAAAGCAAGCCATGCTTCAGCTTCTGAAACCGCTGTTTTTTCTTTCTCTCCGGCTATACAACCAATGGTTGTCAAGAAGATTCCTGACACAATCAGAACTGATATTTTTCTTTTCATTGTTGCTCCATTTTCTGCCCGACACTACTCCTCGACCATGATCAGATTTCAATGCTGATTCCGCCATAGTAAAAGGAACCACTGCTGCCCGGCCCATAGACATTGCCATACGCATCCTCGACCTTCCTGTCGAATACGTTATCGACTCCGGCAGAGACCTTTACCTGCGAGGTTAGTGTTTTCGATGCCTGCAGATTCACAATGGAATATCCGGCACTTTTCAGTCCGGCACCGATAGAACGCGTGCCGACGGTCACAAGCCGGACATTACCATTGAAACCGGCCGGCTTATTTCGCCAGGCAAGCTTAAGAACATTTGACAGATCCGGCACATAGAGCAAAGCCTGACCTGTCGCCTTGTTCTCGCTCTCAAGCCAGGTCAGCTCATCGGAAAGCTCGAACCCTCCCGGCAGCTTAAGAGATGCCGATACTTCAAGCCCCTGCGTCATGGCATCGGCGATATTCTCCATTCTGTTGACCGGTATCCTCGGACTTGAACCTTCATACGACCCGGTGAAAACCTCCGCTATCATATCCCTGATATCGTTCCTGAATGCCGTCAGACCAAGCGAGAATCCATTATGAGCGAGATCCGCACCGATCTCCCGGGTTTTCGAAGTTTCCGGTTCGAGATCGGAATTCGGCAGCAGTATCCGATTGATGGTATAGGGCGAACCGGAGTAGAGTTCAAAAGCTGTCGGCGCACGAAACCCTTCACCATAGGCCGCACGCAGGCGCAGTATATCGCTCAAGCGGTATGCAAGATTTATTCTCGGACTGAAAACCGATCCGAAACCGGAGTGATCGTCGTAACGCAACCCGAGAACTGCCTGAAACCTGTCGCCAAGTGACACCTCGTCTTGCAAAAAGAGGGCGAAATTCTCAATATCGCTCTCAAGACCATCGTCAATCCGATCATCCGTTCTGTATTCCATACCCGCAGTCACGATATGCCCGTCAATAACCTTTCCTCTCCAGCGGCCTTCGTACTGCGCAGAAACCTGCTCCACGTCATGCAGTTCCGGAGCCGTATTGTCGCGGGGAATCAGCTTCAGACCCCAGTCGTATTCTGACCGCGACAGGCGCAACAGCAACTCCGAACTTTCCCCCAACTCATGCTGCAGCTCGATACTGCCGGTAAACCGGTCGGAATTGTTGAACCAGTCGTTCTCCTTGTTTCTCTTCGGACGGATACCCTCTCGTTCGACCTCGGCATAGATCACCCCAAGACTTACCGTTGTCCTATCGCCCGCCTGCCAGACCAGACGACCGGCACCGGATGCGATGCGCATATCGTCGCCATCGGTTTTCCTGTCGGCAGGGTCAAAATCGAAACGACCCTTATCGGAGAAAGAACCCGCAAGAACATACCCGAGCGAACCGGTACTGCCGCTTACGCCGGCTTCAAATACCGTCTCTTCCGCTTCGCCATGGCGGCTTTCGCCGTAACGGGAACTCAACCATGCCTTCGACGGCCCGGAAGGCTTCTTCGTTATGACATTGACAACGCCGGCAATGGCATCGCTGCCATAGAGCGCCGAACCCGAACCACGCACAATTTCGATGCGCTCGATGATGCCTGCCGGAATCTCCACAAGATCAACCTTATCCTGGAATCCCGACGGCAACCTGACGCCATCGAGCAAGACCAGCGTAGAACTGCTCCCGAGCCCCCGCATGCGGACGACGCTCTGGCGTCCGCTGGTCGGCTCAAGCGTAACGCTCTGAGCCTCAGCAAGAATCTGATGCAGCGTCTCAGCGCCCATCTCCGCTATCTCGACCGCAGTGATTATCTCTATGGCCGCCGGAACCTTACTGACTGACGTCTCCGCAAGAGTCGCAGTCACAACGGTTTCATCGAGCGTGAAGCGAGACTCAGCCTCTTCCGCCTGAAGCGGCGCTGAAGAAATCAACAACAGCGCCAAAAGGGTGTAATCTCTTTTTCTCATAGTTGCGCCAAATGGATTTATATCTATTTAGAATATTTATAAATAAAAAACATGAAACAGCAATATACCCCGATAAAACAAAAGGTTTTATCCGGCTTTATGAATTAAATGGGATCCGTATCAGTAAAATCCACGATCATTTTTCCGAACTTCCGGGATCAGCCTGACCCTGCTTGAATTTCATACGGCTGTTAGCGCTTGAAGTCAAATCAAATCGGCGCTTCTCCCTTTTCTCTACCTGAACGATTCGTGCGTCATGAATGGTAACCACTACCTCTCCATAAGAAATATCAGCAATACACCGCATAATCTCGGTTACAATGCGCGGCTCGATGTCATGGGTTTTACAACTCATTGATCTCTTGTTGTTCGATTGTTGTCAGAATAACATAGATAAAGACCGGAATAGCGGCACAAATACTTTATTTCGACTAAATATAAATTAAAATCCGGATATTCAAATTTCAATCGCGAATAAAAACGGGAGACCGTCCTTGAAAAGACTGTCTCCCGTATTACACATGATAACCGTTTGCGGCATTAAACAATACCCGGCACGGCAATCGATCGCAGGAAAGCTTGCTGTCAGTAAGTCACAACCCTGGCAAGGGATTCAGCCTGAACGATCCATTCGCTTATCTGTTCGAACGACGGAAGCTGCAGCACAAGCTTCTTTTTGGAATTAAGCGCATTGATTTTCGCTTGCAGATTCGAAGGATTACGCTGGGCAAGTTCGGGCACGGTATCGACGCCGGCAGCTTCGAGCAACCCCGAATACGACGCGCCGATACCCTTTATCCTTGCCGGATCGGCGCGGAAAATGCATGGTTATAATATGTACAAATTATTGCCCTTGTTGCGTGCCCATCCGTTCCTGCATTTTTTTCATCGCAGCTTCCATCTTTTCACGCTGCCCGGGTGAGATGTTATAGTTCATGGTTGGCAATTCGGTTTTCGTGTAACCCGCCGGAACCGCGAATAATGCCGCATCAAGCCCCTTTTTTTCGACCTTGACGAGCTCTGTGGTGATATTTGACGGAGACTGTACCATTTTCACGGGAAAACCGTCGTATCCTGCAGCTTTCATCTTTTTGGCGAATTCCGGCATATCCTTGTCACGCGTGCTCTGCATCCTTGCAAAAGTGGCATAGTCAAGCACATCTTTGGAAACCCACATATCGGATACCTGATCTCCCTGACTTATCCTGATATGCGTGCAGGAATAGCCATTGACGGTTTCCTTGCCAAGATTTTCAATTTTCGCATCCTTGAATAAATCCGAATAACCCTCTTTTTCGGCGGCATCCTGCATCTCATCGGTATCGATAACGGTATAGGTACTGTTGCTCTCGTTGAGCATATAGACAAGATTCGGCGTTTCGGAAGGAGACAGAATAACCATCTGCATGCCGGCCGGCATATTTTTAATATCGGATTTCGTTTCCATGCGCACGCCTTCTTTTGCGATGAACATTCTTGTCTCGGTGCTTCCCGCTTCGGGAATGGTGGTGCGCATGGTCAGGATGCCCTCGAATTCGCGAGAAAAAGAAAGCAGCGAGCCTCCGCTCCCGTCTGCCGGTTTTTCGCCGTCTTTGGCAGTGTTGCCGCATGATGAGAGCGACAGGAGGGTAAAGAGTGCCAGAAGATAAACTGGAATGAATTTACGCATGGCAGTAGATGATTATGTTAAAAAAACCTTCACTGCGGACGAAGGAGCCGGCTGAACGAGTAAACAAAAGCTATGGTTCCGATTCGCTCGTTCAGCCCCATCACCGGGACGATAAACATGCTGCTTCCTTCGGATATGGAATAGGATACGACCTCCTGAGATAAAGCATCCATGCCGGGATAGAGCGTGGAGAACGCATTTCCCTGCAGTTTCCTGTCCGTTGCGATCCTGACTGTGCCATCAGGGTCAAGGAGCATGACCGATCGGAACTGCTTGTGTCTGATGAGCTCAATAAAATACTCCTCCACCTGCCCGTAGTTCTGCTGTATCAGCTCCCGGCGTATTGCCCAGGCAAGCGGCATGGCAAACAGCCGGACATCAGAACGCTGTATATCGAGGGCCTGTTCATCAAGAAAACGCTCATATCTCTGTTTCTCACGATCGGCATTCTCGGATGCCTCCCTGAGACGCCATTCTCCCGCATAATACATGAGAACCATGCTTCCTGCCAGCAGCAGAATAAGAACAGGAACGGCTACCCTGAAAAAACGTGCGCCTGCAGTACGTCGCTCCTGCTTTCCCGATACATCCTGATTTTCCATGGGTTCATGGTTTCATGTTATTCGATAACCGGCAGATGGCTGAGATAGAACTCTTCCTTTTCCTGCATCAGATTGCGTGCTTCAGTCGTCCGGTCGTCGAATCCCATGAGATGCAGCGCGGAATGAATGGTTACCCGCAGCAGTTCCTGATGTACGTCCGTACCGAATCTTCCGGCATTTTCTTCTATTACATCCAGAGATATATAAAACTCTCCGTCAACATCCGGACCGTCGTTGTATCGAAATGTGATGGTATCGGTAGCATAATCATGCTGCAGAAATTCCCGATTTATCCTGCGTATCATCTTTCGTCCGCAATAAACACCGACGATATTGTCGACGGCGCATCCCTCGGACACAAGCACCTCTTCTACAACGCGCCGAAGCAGCGCCTCGGGCAGCGGTTTTCTGGTCGTATTAAAAATCTCCAGCGGCATACTCTGTATGTTCTGTTGCGTTGACAAGCGCATCGACATGCTTGAGAAGTTTTTTATGCACCCTGAAGGTCAGATCGACCTCTTCATCAAGATAATGCTTTTCAATCACTTCCGCATGATCGTAGATATAGCCGATCAGCTTGTAGTTCGACACATGTGTACGAATCTTCCTCTCCCGGAAATCTCTGGCCAGATGGTCGCTGACGGCATCTTTCAGAGCCGACAGATTGATGCCTCTGGCTGCCGAAATGAATACCGCTTCGGGAAAGCGCATCCGCAGTTCCCGGAGAACCGCGGGGTCTTCAAGAGCATCGATCTTGTTGAAGACCTCGATGATGTTCTCGTGCTCCACCCCGATCTCCTTCAGCGTCTGTCGAACGACCTGCATCTGTTCCTCGAAACCGGGATGGCTGACATCGATGACATGCAGCAGAAAATCTGCCTGCAGCACCTCATCGAGCGTCGAACGGAAACTTTCAACCAGTTTGTGCGGCAATTTCCGGATAAATCCGACGGTATCGGACAGAAGAACGAGTTTATTGATTTTCAGTTCGAGACGCCTGGTTTTGGTATCGAGCGTAGCGAAGAGCCGATTTTCGGCAAACGCGTCCGCCTCGGGACAGAGCGCGTTCATCAGCGTTGACTTTCCGGCATTGGTATATCCTACAAGCGCCACCCCGGGAATGGAGCGCCGGCCTCTGGTCTGTGTATCGTGCTGAAGAGAGACCTCTTTGAGCCTTTTCTTCAGCCAGGATATCCGGTTGCGCACAAGACGCCGATCGGTCTCGATCTGCGTCTCTCCGGGGCCTTTGGTTCCTATGCCGCCCTTCTGCTTCGAAAGGTGGGTCCACTGCCCCGACAGCCGCGGAAGCATATATTCGAGCTGGGCAAGCTCAACCTGCATTTTCGCCCTGGCCGACTGCGCCCGAATGGCAAAAATCTGCAGAATCAGTCCGGTCCGGTCAATCACCTTGCAGTCGAAAGCCCGTTCCAGATTCCTTGCCTGCACAGGCGAAAGGTCGTCATCGACAATAACGATATCGACGCGCTCGTCATGGATGAACCCGACAAGTTCATCAACCTTGCCCTTGCCGATATACGATGCGGGATCCGGCAGCCTGCGTTCCTGGATAATCGAAGCAAGCACATCCGCGCCAGCGGTATCGGCAAGTAAGGCGAGTTCGGAAAGATACTCCTCCACGTGGGCTCGGGGCATCTCGGGAGGAGAACATAAACCAATCAGCACCGCGCGTTCACGCGAACGGTCTAAAAAGGATGTATTCAATAGGTAAAGATACTGTTACGTAAAAAAATCGATATAAAACGGTCTTTTGCGGTTTATTGTGATATTCGGCGCATTATTATATCTTGATGCGACAAAGAGAAAAAACGTATCGCTACCGTTAAAAGTTACACATTTCTGCTCTCATAAGCATACCGATTTACAGGACATGCGGCAATATGCCTGTATATCCTTGAACCGTAACGCCCGTGGCGCCCAGTGGCGGAGTGTGAACAGTAAAGCACGCATGTTACATGAATTACCGATATAATGGACAGACCACCGTGCAGGGAACGGATGATACGCTCACCCTCGACGACGCCTACCGGTACTGCCGCGATATATCGAAACATCACGCGAAAACATTCTATCTGGCAACTCTTTTTCTTCCCAGGCGACAGCAGAACCCTATTTTTGCGATTTACGCACTGCTGAGAACGGTTGACGACCTTGTCGACCTGGCCGAGGACAAGCTCACCAACGGACAGATTACCCGACAGGAGATCAACGATCTCCTGGAGAACTGGAAAAACCGCCTGAAACGCTGCTATCAGGGAGAGATCGATCGCGACCCTATCATGATGGCATGGCACGATACCCTGATAACCTACCCCATAGCCATCGAGCTGCCGCTCGATCTGATGGACGGCGTGGCAATGGACATCGAATTCAGTAAATTCGAGACCTTCGACGAGCTTTACGTTTACTGCTACAAGGTAGCTTCGGTCGTAGGGCTCATGACTTCGGAAATTTTCGGCTACAGCGACCGGCAGGCGCTTCAGCACGCCATAGAACTCGGTATCGCCATGCAGCTCACCAACATCCTGCGCGACATCGGCGAGGATATCGACCGCGGCAGGATCTATCTTCCCATGGAGGATCTCAAACGGTTCAATTACAGCGAGGAGGAGTTCATGAAGAAAACCATGAACGGTAATTTCGTCGAACTGATGAAGTTCCAGATCGAACGGGCACGAAGCTATTACCGTTCTGCCGAAAAAGGCATTCCCATGCTTCAGAAAGAGAGCCGTTTCGCCGTCATGATCAGCAGCGAGAACTACTGCAACATCCTCAAGGCTATCGAAGAAAACGGTTACGACGTATTCTCCAGAAGGGCTTACCGTTCCTTCTACCAGAAAATCAGCACCATACCTGCCATATGGTATAAAACACGACTAACGTAAACCCAACCGGGTAATCCTGTATCCTAACGTATTTTTATTCATATCAAACGCTATCATGCCCAAAGAGAACCAGAACCGGAAACAATCGCAGTTATCACTTAACGACCAGATGCAGCGCCGTTACGATGAGCGCCTCCACCTTATGGAATCGGGGGTCAACCCTTACCCGTGTTCCTTCGACGTTAACGCCTGCTCTTCCGATATTATCGAATCCTTTCAGGACGAAGAACAGACAAGAGTCTCCGTAGCCGGCAGAATCATGACCATCCGCAAGATGGGCAAGGCATCGTTTTTCCATATACAGGACTCGAAAGGGCGCATGCAGATCTATCTTAAAAAAGACGATGTCGGCGATGCAGCCTACGCCATATTCAAACTGCTCGACATCGGCGATATCGTCGGAGTAAAGGGTTATACCTTCAGAACGAAAACCGGCGAGGTCTCGGTACATGCCGAAACGTTTGAACTGCTCAGCAAATCACTGCGGCCCATACCGATAGCCAAGGAAAAGGATGTTGACGGCCGGAAAGTGGTCTATGACGCCTTCAGCGATAAAGAACAGCGCTATCGGCAGCGCTATGTGGACCTGATCGTCAACCCGGAAGTCCGCGATACCTTCGTAAAACGCTCGGCTATCGTCGCCTTCATGCGTCAGTTCTTCACCTCGAGAGGCTGGCTGGAGGTCGAAACCCCGATCCTTCAGCCGATCTACGGCGGCGCTGCAGCCCGCCCGTTTACGACGCATCACAATGCGCTCGACATGCAGCTCTACCTCCGCATAGCCAACGAACTCTACCTCAAGCGGCTGATCGTCGGCGGATTCGACGGAGTGTTCGAGTTTGCCAAGGATTTCCGCAACGAGGGCATCGACCGCTTTCACAATCCCGAGTTCACCCAGGTCGAGCTTTACGTGGCATACAAGGATTACAACTGGATGATGGAGCAGGTTGAAGAACTGCTTTACAGAACCGCTCTGGCTGTCAACGGCTCCGACGTGGCAAGCTTCCTCGGCAGCGACATTTCGCTCAGACCGCCCTTCCGCCGCATCACCATCGCCGATTCCATCAGCGAGTACTGCGGCGTTGATATCAGCGGAAAAACCGAGCAGGAACTCCGATTGACAGCCAAGGACCTCGGACTCGAACTGGATCCGAAAATCGGTGCCGGCAAAATCATCGATGAAATCTTCGGCGAGTTCGTCGAACCCAGACTGATTCAGCCGACCTTCATCACCGACTATCCGACCGAAATGTCACCGCTGGCCAAAGAACACCGCTCGAAACCCGGCCTTGTCGAACGGTTCGAACTGATTGCCGGAGGCAAGGAGCTCTGCAACTCTTTCTCGGAACTGAACGACCCGGTCGTCCAGCGCGAAAGGCTCGAAGCGCAGGCGAAACTGCGACAGCGCGGCGACGACGAGGCGATGATCGTGGACGAAGACTTTCTCAGGGCGCTCGAATACGGCATGCCGCCCTGCGCAGGCCTCGGCATCGGCATCGACCGCATGGTGATGCTGCTCTGCGGCCAGGAGTCAATCCGCGACGTCATTTTCTTCCCGCACCTGAAACCCGAGTGACAGGCAGCCTTCACATCACAAGAAAACCCGACCTCCGCTTCAGCGGATCCCCCGCACACCCCGGCAAATACCGGGGTGTGCGTATTTCAGGCTCTTCGGCGTCAGGAACTATACAACAGCATTGAGCCTTGATAAACAAAGAGTGTGTGTAAAGCCATACAAGAAGGAGAGAATAATGACCTCGACATTATCGGATTATTCCGGGCTGATTGTTGCGCCGCATGAACCGCCCTGCCTCTCGATTTACCAGAAAACCCACCGTAGTCATCCCGATAACCTGCAGGATCCCATACGGTTCCGGAATCTCTTGAAAAAGCTTGAAGGAATGCTGGAAAAGAAGTATCCCGTAAAGGTGACAGAGCCTCTTCTTGAACCCTTTTTCAGACTGGCCGGCGATCATCACTTCTGGAATCATGCGCTTGATGGCCTTGCGGTATTCGGTTCACCGGAGATGTTCAGGGTCTACACGCTCCAGGAAGAGGTCCAGGACAAGGCGATGGTTGCTGACAGTTTCTATACAAAACCTCTGCTGCGCATTTTCCAGTCTTATGCTCGCTATCAGATTCTTGCGCTTTCACGCGACAAGGTGCGACTCTATACCGGCACAAAACACGCCCTTGACCGTGTAGATCTGACAGGCACCGTACCGCAGACCCTGGTCGAGGCTCTCGGAGAAAAGATAACCCCGCCTCACCAGACCGTCGCTTCCTACGGGGGCACCAAAGGAAATGCCATGCATCATGGACACGGATCGAAGAAAGACGAGGAGGAGATCGATACTCTGAGGTTTTTCCGGATGGTGGACAGTACCGTGCTGGAACATCATTCGAAGCGCTCGCAACTGCCGCTTATTCTTGCCGCCCTCCCGGAAAATCAGGGTCGTTTCCGCCGTATCAGCCAGAACCACCTGCTTCTCGACGATGGCATCGTAACGAATCCCGACAGCATTCAGGAAAATGCTTTCCATGAACAGGCATGGGCCATTATCGAACCGCAACTGCAGCACCGGCTCCATGCAATGCTCGAAGAGTATTCGGAGGCCCTCCCGAAAGGCATTGGCTCCGACGATCTCGAAAAAACAGCTGCAGCGGCGGCAGCCGGCAGGGTCTCCGTGTTGTTCATCAATAACGATGTCCGGATTTCTGGACTTCTTGACAGGCAAACGAGAATGATTACCGTCGGCACACCTGAGTGTGCCGGTGAAAACGACCTGCTCGATGACCTCGGCGAACTTGTGCTCAGAAATGGCGGAAAAGTGGTGGTCCTGCCATCTGAAAAAATGCCTGCCGAAGCGGGTTTCGCAGCAACATTCCGCTATTAGGCCGAAACCTTTGGGGCGCGCCCCCTGGAGAAAAACGTTGCTGAACGGGAAAAAACGCTGCTGCGCAGCAGGCCGAATCCCGTAAAATCCGGCTTTTTTGGTTATACTGTCGTTATGAATCGTCCAGGCTGGCAAGGACTCAATACTCCGCTCAACGCCAGTAGAGGAAAACATGTCCATGCTGACGATCCTCCTTTCAACATCCAGACCCGGCCCTTATGACCCCGCTCTGGTACCGTTTCCAGCAGCTCTCGCTCCCTGAACTTGTCGCCGAAGGGGAAAACGAGCAGACCGAGTTCAAAAGACTCGTGCACTCTGCGTCCAAAATCGCCAAACCCATCACTGCTTTCGCCAACAGCACGGGAGGCGTCATTCTGATCGGAGTGGACGACGACAGACGAATCGTCGGCATCCACAGCGAGAAGGAAACCCTTGAAATCGTCCATGAAGCCCTCCGTTTCCACATCGATCCGGAACCGGAAATCGACATCTACGTCGAGGAGTTCAAACGCCGGCTCGTACTCATGGTGCTCGTACCCGAAAGCCCCGACAAGCCGCACTTCCATATCGAGCACACCACCGACCCCCGAACCCGGATATCTGTAACGGAAAAGCGGGTCTACACCCGCGAAGGCAGCCGAAACCGGTCTCTGTGCGACGACAGGATCGCACTCATGCAGTCGAAGAAAAATCCCCTGAAACTTTCGTTCGGTGCCGGAGAGATGCAGCTCTTCGGGTACCTACGGGAGCACCGGCATATAACCGCCGAGGGATACGCAAAAATGGCAGGCATATCGCTCCAGAAAGCAAGGGAAACCCTTGTCGCTCTGGTTCGCTCGGGGGCGATCGTGCTCCTCAGCGAAGGAAAACGGAGCTATTACGCGCTGGCGGCTCAGGCGATGCCATAGTAGCCGCGATACCACTCGACAAACCGTCTGACACCTTTCTCGACCGGTGTTTCCGGCTTGTAGTGCACGTCCTGCATGAGCTGATCCACATCGGCATAGGTATCGGGCACATCGCCCGGCTGCATGGGAAGGAACTCCTTTTCAGCGGTTTTGCCGAGCTCGCGCTCAAGCGCGCCGATGTAATCCATGAGATTGACCGGCTTGCTGTTACCGATGTTGTAAACCTTCCAGGGTGCACGGCTCGAACCGGGATCGGGATGCAGTCCTGACCACTGGGGGTTACCTTCAGCCGTGTGGTCGAGCGTGCGGATTACCCCCTCGACGATATCGTCGATGTAGGTGAAATCGCGCCGGTGTTTGCCGTAGTTGAACACCTTGATGGGCCTGCCGGCAAGAATTGCATCAGTAAAAAGAAAAAGCGCCATATCGGGGCGACCCCAGGGACCGTAAACAGTAAAGAAGCGCAAGCCGGTTGCGGGAATATTGTAGAGATGACTGTAGGTGTGCGCTATCAGCTCGTTGGCTTTCTTGCTGGCCGCATAGAGGGAGAGCGGATGATCGACGTTGTCATGCACGGAAAACGGCATGGTTTCGTTCGCGCCGTACACCGAACTCGATGACGCATAGACCAGATGGGCCACTCCGTTATGGCGACACCCTTCGAGAATGTTCAGAAAGCCCTGTATATTGCTGTCGATATAGGAATGAGGATTGATGATGGAATAACGGACGCCTGCCTGTGCGGCAAGGTTGACAACCTTGTAGAATTTTCCGTTGCGAAAAAGTTCTTCCATAGCAGGACGTTCGGCAAGATCGGCCTTGACGAAACGGAAATTCGCATGAGGTTTCAGGCGTTCGAGCCTGGCCTTCTTGAGGCGCACATCGTAATAATCGTTCAGGTTGTCAAGGCCTGTAACGATCTCTCCCCTTTCAAGAAGCCGTTGACAGACATGAAAACCTATAAAACCTGCCGCGCCGGTAACGAGAATGTTCATTGATTAACATGATAGGATGATTGAAAAAGCCGGAACCACATCCGCTTCAAATTCACTGAAAATAAGAAAAATAAAGGGTGAAATCTGTACACGGACGGTGGTCGGGGAAAAGAGGATTGTCGCGCTATCCTTGAGAAGGATCTCTATCGGAATTACTCTCACAAGCATGCAGAGGTGCGAGCAGCTCAGGAAAAATACTGACCTCGATGCCCTGCATGATCCGTTCAAAGTAGACCACAAGCCTTGATTCGCGGCCTGCCTTCATCACAACTCCTTCAAGTCCCTTGAAGGGGCCGGCCGTCACCCGAACTTTCTGTCCGGGAGGAAGCAGGTTTACCGCTCCCCTGACAGCACCGGGCTCCCTGACAAGTTTCCTTATCCAGTCTATATCCCGGTTGCTGATAACCGACGGCGTTTTTCCTATACCGATGAACTTTACCACGCCATCGGTATCGAGCACCTTCACATGCTCCGACTTCATATCGATCCGTACAAATACATATCCCCTGAAAAGCGGTTCGCTGACTTTCTTCTTCCGGTCGCTCCACTGACGCCAGGTTTCGAGCAGAGGCAGAAATGACTCGATACGCTTGTCGATTAAATCCCTGTTAACCTTTTTCTCATATCTGGATCGCACATAAACCGCATACCAGAATGCACTCCTGTCGTTGTCCGTCATGAACGCTCTTGAAAATGTTGATCATGATTTTATAAGGGTGTATAGTACATCGAAGGAATCACTTTTCAAAATGAAGTATTATAAAGTTATATCATGCGCATTATTGGGTTACCTGTGACTCAATACCGGATAACATGCAGGAAATACCACAAAAAAACCCATACCCTACCCGGCGATTTTTTGAATAAAAGCCGGTACTCCCGTATCATTATTCTAAAGCGGCAAGGAAAAACACCAAAATGACCAATTCAGGGAAGCCATCGAGGACTACGACCGTGCGGCAGTAGACTCACCAGGCACGGCAAAAATCTTCGGCAGCCGGACTGCGGCGAAAGATAAACCTGGCGATCGTCAGGGCGCGCCTGATGATGCCCGAACGGCAACGTGTCCCGGCGACGAGGATTCGCTATGAATCCTTCGGATGCTCGGCTACGATTGGCAGAAACTCTTTTATAATCCCGCCAAAACTCATTAGATTGGCGGTTTTCACCGCAACTCTTCGGGCGCAATAGTTAATAATGCCGCTGCAATTCAACCTTACATCCACCGACCCGCATTCGGCCGCTCGATGCGGAATGCTGCATACCGCTCACGGTGCAATACCCACGCCCATTTTCATGCCTGTCGGCACGAGGGCCAGCGTAAAATCGGTACCGACGGATCACCTCAAAGGACTCGGCGTGCATATCATTCTCGCCAACACCTACCATCTCTATCTGAAACCCGGCAACGACATCATCGAAAAAGCCGGAGGGGTGCACAGGTTCATGAACTGGAACGGTCCGCTGCTCACAGACAGCGGAGGTTATCAGGTCTACTCGCTATCCGACTTGCGGAAAATCACTGAAGAAGGGGTAACATTCAAGTCGCACCTGGACGGCTCGAAACTGCAGTTCACGCCGGAAAACGTGGTGGAGACACAGCGTATTATAGGCAGCGACATCATGATGCCGCTCGACGAATGCCCCCCATCGACTGCCGAACGCAGATACGTTGAAAAATCCGGCGAACTGACCATCCGTTGGGCAGAACGCGCAAGAAAGCATTTTGCAGTCACCTCCCCCCTCTACGGACACGAGCAGTACCAGTTCGGCATCACGCAGGGCGGCGTACATACCGATCTTCGCTCCATATCGTCGAAAGCCCTCGTCGATCTCGATTTCGATGGCTATGCGGTCGGCGGCATGGCGGTCGGCGAGCCGGCCGAAGCCATGTACAGGGTACTCGAGCTCTCCCACACGCTTCTGCCTGAACACAAGCCTCGCTATCTCATGGGTGTAGGCACGCCGGAAAACATTCTCAACGCCATCGAACGCGGCATCGATATGTTCGATTGCGTGATCCCGTCCCGCGAAGGGCGCAACGGAAGAGTCTATACCAGAAACGGCACCATGAACCTCCGTTCGGCAAAATATTCTGAAGATTTCCGGTCAATCGACGAAGGATTCGATAACGAGGTGTGCCGAAGCTACTCCCGCGCCTACATCCGTCACCTGCTCAACGTGGGGGAAATTTTCGGCCTCACCCACTGTACCATGCAGAACATCTCTTTCTTCATGTGGCTCACGGCAACTGCCCGGACTGAAATACAGAACGGGACCTTTACCGCATGGAAACAGGATTTTCTCCGGCAATTCAACAGCAATACCAACAGTTAGTCAATGCGCAAGGTCTTTCTGCACAGCCTCGGCTGCTCGAAAAACACCGTCGATTCAGAACGGCTGATGGCTCAGGCCGCAGCAAGCGGCACCATCTTCACCGATATGCCGGACGATGCCGAAATCATCCTCATCAACACCTGCGGCTTCATCCAGGACGCCAAAGAGGAATCAATATCGGAAATTCTGGCAGCAATAGATAAAAAACAGGAAGGCGAGGCACAGGAAATTTACGTCATGGGCTGCCTGCCGGAACTCTACCGCAGGGAGCTCGGAGAGGAGATGCCGGAGGTTGACGGCTTTTTCGGCACGCGCGAACTGCCGGAAGTGCTGGCCGCCATCGGCGCCCGGTACAGCGAAGAGCTTTTCGACCGCCGCATCCTGCTTACGCCCCCCCATTACGCATACCTGAAAATCGCCGAAGGATGCAATCGGCAATGCTCATTCTGCTCCATACCGACAATCCGCGGCCGATACCGCAGTCAGCCTCCCGACCAGCTTCTCCGGGAAGCATCGCTGCTGAAACAATCAGGCGTGCAGGAACTGAACCTCATTTCGCAGGACATCAGCGTCTACGGCTTCGACCTCGAAGGCAAGTCGCTCCTGAACGACCTCGTGCTGCGTCTGGCCGACATGGAATTCAGCCGCATCCGGCTGCTTTACGCCTATCCGCTGAATTTTCCCATGGAGGTGATCGATACCATGCGCAAGCGCGAAAACATCTGCAACTACCTCGACATACCGCTGCAGCACATAAACGATCGCATCCTTCGATCCATGAACCGCGGCGTGGACAGAGCCGGGACCGTTCGTCTGCTTGAAGAGATACGCTGGCGTAACCCCGACATCCGGCTCCGTACAACCATGATTGCGGGTTATCCCGGCGAGTCCCGCGAGGAGTTCGAGGAACTGCTGCGGTTCGTCGAAGAAATGCGTTTCGACCGTCTCGGCTGCTTCCCATACAGCCACGAGGAGCGCTCTCCTGCATGGCAACTCGAAGACGACGTTAGCGTTGAAGAAAAACAGGATCGCGTGGCCGAACTGATGGAACTGCAGGAGGCCGTTTCGCAGGAAAAAAATCGGGAGTTCGAAGGAAAAGAGGTAGAGGTGCTCGTCGATCAGGTTGAGCAGAACATGGCATTCGGCCGCACCGAATACGATGCTCCGGAAGTGGACAATGAATGCATCCTCGAAACCGGAGGGTTCGAAGTCCGGCCGGGCATGTTCTGCCGCGCCCGCATCACGGACTCAAACCCTTACGACCTCGAGGGAAAGGTTATCGTTATCCATGAGCAGGGGATCAGCAGATCGGCCGATTAAGAAAATCAACCATCGGCTTCACCGTGCGGAACAGCACGGAAAGCCTCGCGACAAAGTCCTCAGCGGCGACTTCATCATCGCTGAAAAACTGCCGGGTATAGTACCCTTTGTACTTCAGGTATTCGATGGCCGGATCGGCGGCATCATACCCTTTGGGAGGTCGCCTGAGGAGACCGGATGGCAGCACGCCTTCGGGAAACTCCCTGCGAAACGCCTCTGACGACACTATCGAACTCCACTCGCTGAAATGCCCGTCGATCTCTTTTCTCAGGCGTTCAAGAACCGCGGATTCAGGCATGTAAACGCCTCCTCCGGCAAACGACTCCCCATCGGGTCCGATATGCACATAGTAGCCTCCGAACGGACTCTTTCGACCGCCGCGACTGATAAAAACGAAGAAATTGGTTTTGTATGGCGACTTGTCTTTTGAAAAACGTACGTCGCGATGGATCCTCATGATGCAGGATTTCGGGTCGAGTCCGGCAGCCTGGATGGCATTATCGAAGCCCGAAATTTCCCTGAGCAGATCCGAACTGAAACCAAGCAAATCGCCGTAGACCTCCTGGTACTCCTGCCTGTGCAGATCGAACCACTCGCGGGTGTTGTTTGCCCTCAGGTTTCCGAGAAACGACAGTATTGAAGAGGTGAGCATCTCCTGCTGTTATGATAAATAAATTAAAAACGTACCCGTTTCTGCTGATTCTATAACGGTTTCTGTCTGAGCACGACGTTGTCGTGCGAAATGGACACCATCATCGGTTTCCATGAAACCATCAATGATGACGGTCTACGGAAACATGCCTGTTTATTTCACCCATCCAGAGAAATCGCGGAACCTTTCGTGAATATCCGAAAAAACCGACCACCACTGTTCCTGCATTCCTGTAACCGCAGCCAGGGCGGCAATGCCGGAAAGCAGCAGCGCGAGAAGAACTGCCGTCGCAATGCTTTTCATGATTCGGGAAATCCGTTTTTTCGACAGCAGGAGATCCTGCAGCCAGAGCAGCGTAACATGCAGTGCCCCGGTTATTGCGGCAATCATTAATGCAAGCCGCTGAACTGATTCGTTCACGAACAGATATCCCGCAACAATCAGCAGCACCTCGAACAGGTAGAGCAGCTTGATCCAGTGTCTGAACAACAGACTTGTCATGGTACGAGGTACTGCCGCTTCGACAAGCCACCAGAAAAAGGTACCGGCCCTCGTAAGAACAGAGAGATAACTCTTTCCTGCAAGATTGTACTGTTCGGCGATGCCGGAAAGAATTTTTCCGGTCACGGTGGTAGCCCTCGCCGCATTTTTCAGCGCACTTTCAGGATTGAGACCCTTGTTCACTGAAAATATTCTTTGATAGTGATCACGAAGTTCGCGTTCATCGAGATCTGCTGAAATTCCGGAAGATTTCTGCTGCCGAGGTACTGAATCAGCCGCATGCTTCTGCAGGGTACGAACGAACCTCGTCAGCGCATCGGATTCCGGTTTTCCGCTCTCCGGCCGCATAAACGCCTCTACAAGCAGGTCTTTTGCCTCTTTGCGGCCCATCGTGCTGATGGTATCGAGCACAATGGCGCTCTGAGCTTCGCCGATATACCTGCCCGCTTCCGCCCTGTCGGGCACAAGTGCCGAAATGATACGCTCAGCCCCGTCGAGCTGACCCCACATAATGTCATTCCGTCTCCACCGCTCCTCCAGGAATGCACCGAAACTGCCGAGCGCGGTTCCCGCAAGCTTCCGCAACCTGCACTCCCGTTCATCGACAAGAAAAGTCGCATCTTCCGGACTGATGCGCGAAACGTCCACACGACCGGCTTCACCTGCTCCCGTTCCATAGAGGATGGGAAACAGCACCATATCGTAATCGCTGTAATTTCTGTAGTACGCCTGTAAAATCAGACGGGCCGATATCCGGCCGCTGGTTCCCGCTCTGCCGGCAGCGTCCATACAGAGAATATCCCGGCAGGCTTCGTCGCTTTTTTCGATGGCAACTCTCAACGAAGTTTCAACCGCTTTGCCGATCTCGTCCAGCAGTCTGAGAACAGCCTGGTTTCTTTTGAGAAAATTGCGTGCCAGCTCATCGCTATCCTGATCCCGGGCAATTCCTCCGGAATCGAAACTCCCGGGAGTCCATGTACCTGATGTTCGGAATCGATTCTTATCGAGAAAATAATCAATAACATGCCGAAAAGAGTTTTCGCGCTCTTCCGATGGCCCGACGGCGCAGGTCGCGCTTTCGCATCCGCTTCCGGCAGCAAGAATTTCTGAACTGGAGGAGAGCGCATGAACAAGTCGTTCGACCAGCTCATGAATCGGCTGACCTCGCGGAGTTTCCGGGGCGAAATCGGCATCAGCCCTGAACCGCGAACGAAGTCTGCGTCCGACATCCATAAGCATGGCCTGCATACGCATAACGGTCTTCCTGATCAAAAGCAGTTCCTCTCTGAAGGACTCCATCCATACTCCATCGCGAGGTGCCGGCTGCTCGGGCCAGTCTGCTGCTTCGTGCTGAAAAGCATCGTCATCGAGCAGGTAAAGGCGGTCTATCTGACGTTTGAGAAAATTGAGCCTGCGGAGCGGAAACGTCAGATCGAAAGCGTGCAGAAAGGAGTTCATGGTTTCCGGTGGCTGGTCAGAAGAGGTCTCGCTGCCGCGGTATTCCACAAACTTCATTTCCCGCCAGGCATTGAGAAGGTTTCTGAAAACAAACACAGTATCGGAATGTTCGTCAAAGCCGCCTACCCTTGCAAGAAGCCTGCCGAAATCGTCAGTAACCGCTTCGATTTCAAGCCTGTGGTAGGCCACATAGCCGGGACCTTTGCGGAGGGTCATGTCGGCAAGATCGAGCATAGCCCACTCCCGGTCGTTCAACAGGGGTTTTGCCCATATCGGCTCGGGTTCGGCAAAAACGCCTCCGGCACTCTTCTCTTTTCTTGCCATCCATTCGCCGTATAAAGCCTTGTATGGAGGTATCCATCTTGACTCGTTCTTGTCGCGGTCCAGATTTCTGATAATGCGTTCTATTCTCTCGAACAACCGGTTTCGTTCGAGGATTTTTTCAAGATCTTCCCGAATGGTTTCATATCGGGGAAGCTTGAGCAGGGCATCTATTGAGTTTTCAAAAGCGTTGGGCCGCTCCTCTTTTTCGCTTGCCGATTCCGGATGTTCCGGAACCGGTTCGATATAGAGCAGTTTTCGTTCCACCGGATAATCGGAATGCCTTGCCGATATTGATTCAATCGCATATGAAAAAGGTTTGTTATCAAGATAACCTCCATCACCGAATGACCGGAACCGGTACCCGACGGTTCCGGTCGGTGGTTTTTCAGGATAGTTTTTGAAGAATCTTATCCATCGCTTTCCTGTTGAAAAAAACTCCTCCTTGTAGCGCTTGTTCCTGAGGACTTCATCGATATCGCTGAGCATAACAGGCTCGAAGGCAAACGGAAACGAAGAGGTCGAACGGGCGGCAAACGCAAGCATGGGATTGTTTTCCGATACAAAATCGTTCCATGATTCACTGCCGGATCGGGAATGGGAAAAGCGGAAGACCGTCTGGTGTTTTCTCTCGTAAACCGTCGAATCGGATAATTGTAAAGGAAGAGTGAGACCGAGAATATCGGTCGTCGTCACAAACAGGTCAAGTTCGTCAACGTATGGCTTGCCGTTTGAATCATCATTATCCGTCCGCTCCATTTTTTCAAAAGCCTCGAGAAGTTTCTGATACATCCTCTGGCTGTTGAAAAGCGATCGGGGTTCTTTCCGGAGTTTCAATCCGGTTTTTTTCGTCGAATTTTTATCGTTTATCAGCAGACTCGCATCGCCTTCGCTGATCCAGAGATTCTTGAGCTCATCGATCTTCAGACCGCCAGCCAGCGCTTTGGCAAGAAAAATACCGTTTATGCCCCCTGCAGAAGTACCGGAGATGATATCTATGATGAATTTTTTTTCAAGCGGCGCATCGTTCTCCAGCTGCTCCTGCTCGTTGCGGCAACCCGCGAGGCGATAGGCGATTTTCCGATAAACTGCTTCCACGCGGTCAAGCTTTCGAAACGGCACGAGGGGACTGTTCTCTGTTCCTCTGGTTGCGGTCGCCCTGACCATACGCAGCAGTTCCTGCGCGATCCCGTTCATGTAGATGGCAAGCGAAACACCGCCGTACATCACTACGGCAAAACGGATTTCCGATTTCGATGTATTTGAAACAGCCATTTCAGACAGGGGTTTTCAGGTGATAAAGTCATGCAGAAAAACAGTGACGAAACAGCCGGTGACAGACCTTCCCGAAATGGAGAAGCATTGCAGGGTATCGCGCCATATACTGTCAAGTTACAAAGCTGCAGGTAAGTTCACAAAAAAGCCGGGATGCAACGTATCATTTGCACTTTTTCGGAGTTCAAGCCTTACAATGCAGGAAATAACAATCAGCGTGCAGAAGAACTCTGCTATCGGTGAATCACGCCTTTCCGGATCAGCAGCTTCACCGCCTCGACAGCGGGAATGACGGTGAACGAAGAAAAAAGAACGATCAGCCAGTCTTCATAAGTCAGAGAAAACGCGCTGAACGCCTCTCGCATGAACGGTGCAGTAATGACGAAAGCAAGCAGAGCCATCTCCCATGCGACAGCGGCATTCAGCCACCGGTTGGCCAGCGGTCTGTCAAAAAGCATCTTCGATTCGGAACGAAAACAGTATGCCTTGAAAAACTGTATCAGCACCAGAGAGACGAAGGTCATGGTCATCGATTCCTGAAGCGAGCGGCCTGAATGAATCGCCCACTGGAAAAGCGACAGATTTACCAGGGTGGACCAGATACCGCCGGTGAGCATGAGCGCAAGCATCGGTCGAGTGAAAATGCTATGCCGGGGATCGTTCGGACGACGCTGCATTATCCCTTTCCCGGGAGGATCGACGGCAAGAGCAAGCGCAGGAAGCCCGTCGGTGGCAAGATTTACGTAAAGGATCTGTACGGCAGTGAGCGGAAGAGGAAGACCGAAAACAGAGGCTCCTGCCATGAGACCGAGTTCGCCGATATTTGAAGAAAGCAGATAGGTGAGATATTTCCTGATGTTGTCGTAAATACCCCGTCCCTCCTCTACGGCAGCGATGATAGAAGCGAAATTGTCGTCGGTGAGCATCATGGCTGAAGCCTCTTTCGAAACGTCTGTACCTGTAATGCCCATCGATATGCCGATATCGGCTTTTTTCAGCGCAGGAGCGTCGTTCACGCCATCTCCCGTCATCGCTACGATTTCGCCGTTCTTCTGAAGGGCATCGACGATACGAAGCTTCTGCTCGGGGGCGACTCTGGCGAAAACAGTGATATCGCCAACAGAACGGAGCAGGGCGTCATCGTCCATATCCCGCAGCTCGGCTCCTGTCGCCACCCTCCCGTCGCGAAAGATGCCGATTTCGCGAGCAATGGCCTCGGCGGTAACAGGATGATCGCCGGTGATCATGACCGGACGGATACCCGCCTCCACACATCTTCGCACAGCTTCCGAGGCTTCCGGCCTCGGAGGATCGATGATTCCCGCAATGCCGAGAAATGTCATACCTTCAGATGCACTGTCGAGCGTCGCTGCCGGTTTTTCGGCAATGGCGAGCACCCGCAACGCCTTGCGGCCCATGGCTTCGGCTTCTCCAAGCAGCCGGTTTTTCATGGCTTCGTCGAGGGGATCGATGCCATTATCGGACAATATACCTGTACAGCCCGAAAGCACCGATTCCGGAGCGCCCTTGATAAAGGCCACAGCGACTCCTCCATCATCATGCAAGGTAATCATGCGCCTTGCTTCCGATGAGAATGGCAATTCGCCTATGCGGGGAAAACGGCCTTCAAGCTTCCGAACATCGATTCCTGCTTTTAAAGCCGTCACCAGCAGCGCTCCTTCCGTTGGATCGCCTTTGATCTCCCATTCGCCATCTTCATTCCGGAACAGTTTAGCGTCGCAGCAGAGCGCACCTGCTTCAAGAAGACGCTGAAGGGTATCCGGCAGAGGAAGGCCGCCTTCTACGGTGAATTCGCCCTGCGGGATATAGCCCGATCCGCTCACATCTATATGGACTCCGGCAGCATAGATCTCCCTTACGGTCATTTCGTCGCGCGTGAGCGTACCGGTTTTGTCGGAACAGATCACCGTGGTGCTGCCGAGAGTCTCTACAACCGGCAGCCTGCGCATAAGGGCATTGCGCCTGACCATTCGCTGAACACCAAGCGCAAGCGAGATGGTCACTACCGCCGGAAGCGCTTCAGGTACCACGGCCACCGCAAGCGCTATGCCGAAAATCAGCATATCGATAAACGGCTGTCCACGCACAAGGCCCAGCGCAACGATCGCGAGCACAATGATCAGGGCGGCACGAGCAAGCGTTGCTCCAATCTTGTCGAGGTTCTTCTGAAGAGGGGTCTTCTCGGTCTCCACCTGCTGGAGCATCGCCGCGATTTTTCCGAACTCGGTCTGCATGCCGGTAGCCACCACAACCGCCGATCCCCTGCCGTAACTGACCGAAGTACAGGCAAAAACCATGTTTTTCCGGTCGCCGGGGCCTGCCGCTGCGGGAAGAACGGGAAAAACGCTTTTTTCGGAAGGCAGCGACTCCCCGGTCAGGGATGCCTCCTCTGCCAGAAGATTAGCCGCTGCAACAAGACGGGCATCAGCGGCAATGCGGTCTCCGGCGGCAAGCAGCAGGAGATCGCCGGGCACGACATCCGATACCGCGACAAGCCGTTCGATGCCGTCGCGCAACACCCGGGCCTGGGGAGCTGTCAGACCTCGAAGCGCATCGATGGCTTTCTCGGCCCGAAATTCCTGGATAAAACCAAGCAGCACGGCAAAAAGCACGATCACCGTTATTGCAAGCGATTCAATCCCGTGGCCGAGAAATGCCGAAAACGCCGCGGCAAACAGCAGCGTAAGAACCAGCACGTTTTTGAACTGTGAGGCAAGCAGCTTCGGCGGACTCACAGCTTTTTTCGACGATAGCGTGTTCGGGCCGCAGTCGGCAAGCCGGCGAGTTGCCTGGGCACTGCTCAGGCCTGAAGCTGTAACGGCAAGTTTTTCAAGCACAGCCTCCGGTGAAAGCGTATGCCACTCGGAAATCGCCATGGCAAACCTCCTGTCATTTCACAAAAGATCGGGACAGCAGATACACAGCCGGAACAACGATCAGAAACTCACCGCCGATGCCCGGTTCGCCTGTGCGAGAAGTATTTCCGTCCAGCCGGCCCCGGAATGCTTCTCGGCAAGCGCCACAACAAGATGTTTCGGCTCGATGCCGAGATCCATATTCCTGCCGAGCCCCTGAACGCATGAAGGACAGTTCGTCAGTATAACCTGATGCGGTGTTCCGTTCATCGCATCTCGAATGGCATCGCGCTTGCGATGGAGCATAGAGTCGGTAATGTCCGGACGAGACAGCGCAAGGGTGCCCGCTTCCGAACAGCAGTGCGGTACGGCTTCAACGGATCCGAACCCGCCGAACTTTCGTAGCGTTTCGACAGCCTTGCCGCCCAGTGAATCGTGGCATGGCGCATGATAGAGGTATTTGCCGTCTCCGCCCAGCCTGAGGCCTTTTTCAAGGGCGTATGCCGCGGCATCCATGATACGTCCGCCGAACAATTTGCCGGTTTCGATGGAATCGAGCCCCTCGAGACAGGTGCCGCATGTCACCACGCAGGCATCGAAATCGAGATAGGAGAACATCTCCCGGATCTGGCTGAAAAGCACGGTATTGCGAAGTACGATGCTTGAATACTGCTCGCTCTTGGCGTTCACGTGCGCAGGAAAGCCGCAGCAGAGGAACGGCGGAGGCAGAACCACTCTGGTGCCTGTTTCAAGCAGAACGTGCAATGCCGCCATGGAAATTGCGGAGTTCAGACGTTCGGAGCCGCAGCCGGGAAAATAAAAGACCGTACTTCCGATCTCTCCCGAAGGATCGAACACCAGCACCTGATCCTGGCCGCACTCCGGCAGCACATCGCTCAGGATTTGACCAGGTACCGGAGGAACTGCCGAACGCAGAAGCCTGAACGGATAAAACGAGGGAGGATCGTCTTCGGGCAGCATCGGTGCCGCAATGCGGCTGCCAGCCCGCTGCGCTGCCCCCCCGAAACGTAGCACGGCGTTACGGAACACCTTGTTGAAGAAGGGCGAACGGCTGTCGAGATAATGCAGGGTCATTTCCGTAATCGGCGTGGAGTGCTTGAACCCTCTTCCGGCAAGCAGCTCACGTTCAAGTACGGAAACCTCGCCGGTATCGATATCCACCGGACAGGGTTTCAGGCACTTGTGGCATATAGTGCAATGATCGGCAACCTCGTCAAGCCACTGAAGGAGCTCGAAATCGGTCGAGCGCTCGCGCTGGGCATCGAACAGCAGCGCCTCGATGAGCGAACCGATGGCAAGGTTCTTGTTTCGGGGATGATAAAACATCCCCCGTGCCGGATAGTAGACGCAGCAATCGGTTTTGCACTTGCCGCAGCGGATGCAGGTATCGACCTTTTTCGAGAGCTCTTCGATCTTGGCCCGCTTCAGAATGTGCGCTTCAAGTTCGAGCAGATTGAACGAAGGAGTGAAAATATGACCAAGCACCTCAATATCCTCAAGCTTGCCGGGATTCATGAGGCCCTGGGGATCGACTCTCTTCCGGTAACGGGCAAGTTCTTCCACAATCGATGCATCGAGATACTTCAGTTTGGTAACGCCGATGCCGTGTTCCCCGGAAACCACACCGCCAAGCGAAACGACCTTCTCCATCACCTGATCGACGACCTTGTCGGCGCGTTCGAGCATGGTACGGTCGTTCGAAAGCACGGGAATGTTCACATGAACGTTGCCGTCGCCAGCATGCATGTGGGTAGCGATAGCTATGCGGCTGTTGCGGACATACTGGTTGGCCTGCTCGACGGACCCGATGATTTTCGGGTAACCCTGCAGCAGTTCGGCAAGTTCCCCGGCAAGCTCGTGCAGCAGCTCCAGTGAACGAAGCCGTTCATCCGGGGCCTCGAGCACCTTCTGACGAAACCCCCTGCAGAGATCGAGACCCGCAGGTACCTTTGAAGCGAATTGCCCACCGTCTTCGTTGACTTTCGCGGTGGCAAGTATCTCTTCTGCCCGCTCGATGAACCGGAGCTGTGAGTATCGCTCCTCAGTGGTATTGAGATGATCGATAAAACGTGCAAACTCGGCAAGCGCCTCAAGCGGAATAACGATATCTTCGTTAAGTTTGAAAGCATTTGTCCTGCGCGCAATTGCGCTCAGCTTCTTGCGGTCCGCCCAGAATCTTACCGATTCGGCGTTGTCGCGGGCTACGAACATCAGGGTATTCGGGTACCGTTCGAGCAGTTTTTCAACACGCTCGACACCCCGCATCACATCTCCGGAAGACCGCGCGGCAATATCGATAAGCAGCACGGCTTTTGGCGTCTGCGGACGCGGTGCTTTCACTTTGTAATCGATTGCCCTGACATACTCGTCGTCGAAATGTTCGAGCGCAAGCAGAGCCTCCTCGTCGTTGAACGGAAGAGGAAATATCTTCGAAAGCTCCACGATCACCCGACTGGCCTCGTCCATGTCCTGGCCGAAAAATTCCAGACAGATGGTTTTCTTTTCGGGATACTGCGGATAAAGCACGAAAACCGCAGAAGTGATCACGCCGTCCGTACCCTCTTTCTGCAGTCCCGGCACTCCGCCGAGCGCCTTGTTGGTAATATCCTTCCAAAGCCCCTTCTTGCGGATATCTGTTCCGCGGAGTTCGATACGGTCGATGCGTCTGCCCGATTCGTCGGTCACCTCATAGGCTACGGTATCCTCATGAAGAATCTTGCGCAGCTGGTGATCGGTGCGCCTGACGGTCCACCGTTCGCCCGAAGGCATGGCCATGCGCCATTCCACGAGATTATCTATGCAGGTTCCCCACCGGACAGCCATTTTACCTCCGGCGTTTTCGGCTATATTTCCGCCTATGGTGCACGACCATTCGCTCGTCGGATCGGTTGCGAAAACAAGACCCTGCTCTTCGGCTTCATGCATGGCTTTCTCCGTCACTACGCCGGCCTCCACCTCGATAACCGGCGACTGGCGATGCGTGCCGTCGGCAAGGGAAAAATCGCGCATGGAAATCCCCCTGATGCGATTGAGCTTCTCCATGTTGATGATCACACAGCGCGAACGAAGCGGCACCGCTCCCCCGGTCAGACCGGTCCCGGCTCCGCGGGGAATGATCTTGAGACCAAGGCTTGCAATTGCCGTCACAAGCGGAGCAACCTGGTGCTCCTCGGAAGGGGTGACGACAGCGACCGGCAGGTGAAGCCTCCAGTCGGTCGCATCGGTGGCATGTGCAGCCAGAGAAAATGGATCGAACAGAACGTTTTTCAGGCCGACCACTCCGCCAAGCTCGCGCTTTAGTTTGCGGCGTAATTCCGGCATATTCTCTACCGCAGAGCGGAACCGGTCGAGCTGTTCGCGCACAGCGGCGACAATGGTGATCACCCTTGTTTCGCCATTGGCCGAATCGGCTATGATATCGAGTTCTTTGGCTGCGCGCTCGAACAGGCGCTGCCGCCTCTGAAAGGAATCCACCAGTTCCTGAAAGAGATAGGGGTTTCGGCGATGAATGAGAATCTCGCCGAGAATGCTCATAAGCAGCCTTGCCGAACGTCCTGTCACGCGATGTTCGCGAAGTTCGTCGAGCATTTTTACAATAGCAGGCCCCAGAAGCGACGCAATTGCCTGCCGGTCGTCGGCTGAAGTATAATTGAACGGTATTTCCCTGGGAACGGTATGCGAAACCTTCGCCGTTTCAGGTGCTGTGGTAAACATCATTGCAATAAACCCTTTTCAAACTTGATCACACTCCTGAATTGCCACCCCGAAAAGCGGCACTGATGAGTGGAAAGTACAAATATTTTCAATTCCATTTTTATAAAGCCGTTACATACGCACACAGGAAAACGCCATCCCCTCGTGTTAAAGGGATAAACCATTTGCGCAGGTTTACAATTCCTCGCAGAAAAGGGAACACACCCGAACGGAAATACGTCCGGGTGGTTAAAAACGCAGGCTTTGCAGACAGCAGAACAGGATGCAATGATCAGTTACGATATGTTTCCTGCATAATCGACATACTCACCGTCATCGAATGCCGCCAGATCGACAGTGCCATGCTGCGGAGCTGGCTTGTTCAGCCACTGCATGAACGAACTCTCCTTCCAGTCGCTGAACGAGCCCTTGAACGGTTCCGTGTTGTTGTATATCCGGATGAACCGCCTGAACAGTTCAGTTGTAAAGACCATTTCAGCCCCCTGTGGAGGATAAACCTCGATATCGGGACAGAGGCTGCAGCTGAAATGCATATCAGCTGTTTCGCATATCAGGCTTTTCTCTGTCAGATAACCGCAATGGCTGCCCTTATCGACTCTGGTGACAGCAGCCCAGCTCCCTGAAGAAGAGAGCTGAGTGAACTGAGTCTCATCTTTCGGATCGGATGACCATGATTTCGGGCTGGAGCTTCTGAGCGTAGCGCAGTCACAATTTCCGATAACCATAAGTGACGGCATCTGCATAGCGGCAAGGGTCTCGCGATATGGCTTCATGCCCGGTGCAAGACACGGGACGTTCATATCGACCGGCGAGAGCTGGATCAGACCTACCGGTTTTGCCCGATGCTCCTCACGCCACTGAGACATTGGACACGAAAACAACGGAAGGAACTCGCGATCATACAGAACGGGGTCGAATGGGCGCGAGGTTCTTTTGCCGATAGCCTGCAGGTTATCGAAACCCACCGCAGCAACCTGTGCATGGGCGCCACCGACGGAGTGTCCGGCAAAAATCACATTATTGCTTTTCATGAACCTGGTTTTGCCGGCAAGTTCTTTTTCAAAGAAGGAGCGGTTCCTGTTCTGTTCGTCGATTTTATAGAATTCGTCCGTAGCGCCGTATTTGATCAGATAGGAAGCCGCAGCATAAGCATCCTGACCGACGCGAGGATTGCCGCCGAAATCCACCCAGGGCATTGCGACGGATTGCATGTGAGAAGCCGTCACAAAAGCCATTGCCCAGTTTTTTTCTACAATCGCAGCGCTGTAGTTATAGTATGCCGATGGATTGATACCGAAAAGAGGATTGTCATCAAGGAAAGCTCCGACAATCTTTTTCGGGTAGAACAGCAGATCGTTGCCGATGAGGAAACCGTGGCTGAACATTACAAGACCGTTGGCATCGAGGTTCTTCGGGTAAAACACCTCGATAACGACTTCGATAAACTGCGGAATCCTCCAGTCGTACTGAATCCACGTATGAATACGGTCGAAACAGTAGTTGTTGATGCAGACAGGTTTCATGGCATGGGAATTGAAGCTTGAGAAAAAACGGAAATGAGATCGTCCTGAAAAACACGATCAATGCCAGAGCCCGCCTCCGCATCGGCGCCCGCGGAACACTGTTTTATCGTCTTCGACATCGCAGAACCATCCCGCAACATGGCCGAGAGCTCCGGGAGCAAGCGAGGATTTGGCCTCTTCGAGTTCCTGCTCGGTAAACGAATAACCTGCCGAAGCGATAAGTTCGCGACGCTTTTCGGAAAGCTGGCGGACAAGTGAGCTGCGAAACGCTTCCTCTTCGGCAAGTCTTGTAAGAAACTGCTTTGCGGATTCGATGGACATGGCATGTGCTCCTTCGGATATAAAAAGGTTGGTGATGAACAATGGTAATCAAAAACCGGTCGTTAACTGCAATATCAGCAAAACAAAGGGTTAATCACAAGGTTGTCTGTTCAGAGCCTTGCTCCGCCAGAAATTTCAAGAATCTGTCCGGTAATGAAGGCGGCCTCGTCCGAAGCGAGAAAGAGGGCCGCTTTGGCAACGTCCAAAGGCTGGGCAACTCGATTGAGAGGATACCGGGTTGCGCTCTCCCGAAGAAGAGCCTCCCACCGCTCCCGTCCGAGCACTTTTCGGAATACCGGAACATCGACAAGCGCCGGAGCAAGCGCATTGACGGTTATATTGCTGCTGCCAAGCGTCATGGTAAGGGATCGTGTGAATGCCGCAATTCCTCCTTTGGCCGCAGCATAGGAAAACTGTCCCTGCGCACCCCTGTAAACCAGAGAACTCATCGTGACGATCCTGCCATACCGCTGATGTTTCATGATTCTTGCCGCTTCCCGGCAGCAGAGCATGCAAGAACGGAGATTGAGCCCAAGGTTGCTGTCGATAGCACTGCCGGTGATCTCATCAGGGGGAGTGAACGGGTCGAGATCGCCTCCGGCGATTGCGACCAGAATATCGAGCCTCTCGTGCCGTTCACGTATCGATGCAAACAGTGCGGCGATCTGCTCTTCGCTTTTCACATCGACAAAAAACCATGAGGCATCTCCGCCCTGCTCCCTGATTTCTGCGCATACCGAATCGCAACCAGCGGTATCGATATCGCCAATGATAACGCGAGCCCCTTCTTCGGCAAAACATCGGGCTGTCGCGCTTCCTATACCTCCTGCGCCCCCTGTGATGAGAGCCGTTTTTCCTGTGAGTCTCATTGCCTGTGGCATGTAAATTATCACTCGTAACTGGCGAACAGCTTGAAACCCATGAGGCTGGTCATGGATTGCACTGCGCAGTTGATCCTGCCGATGAACATATCAAGATCGGTAACCTCATGGCTTTTGTCAGCTGCCGCCTGTTCCATGAACTCGATAAACTGATGATAGCGCATGTCACCGATTCTCGACGACCAGGACACATTGGAAATCCGGAAAGCACAGAGCGGTTCGTCGAGCATATAGAGATCACCATGCTTGAGCAGCTGTATCCAGAAATCGAGATCGATGGTATAGGGTACGACAGCTCGGTAGCCGCTGATTCCGGAAATAAGTTCTGCGGGATAAAGCCCGCAAACCGGCTCGCCGATGATGTTGGTGCCCATCCGGATCATTTTTCGTATCACATCGACCGGTTCTATACGTCCGCCTGAGACAAAATTAACCTTCTTGATGAGCGGCTTGCCCTCGGGATCGATTATGGTTCTCGGACAACTGACCAGGCTGACCCCTGCATGCATGGGATAATCGTAAACCGCAACCTGCTTTTCAAGGCATTCGGGAAAAAGTATATCGTCACCGCAAACCAGTTTGACGTACTTCCCCCGCACATTACTGATCGCTCGATTCCAGTTCTTTTCAGGACCAAGATTGACCGGATTCTTAAAAAGTTGAATCCGGGAATCGGAAAAAGATGCCGCGATATCGAACGACTCGTCGTTTGAAGCATCGTCATAAATAAGCAGTTCGAAATCAGTGAACGTCTGCGAGAGAATCGACTGTATGGTATCACCGATAAAACGCGCATTATTGTACATCGGAATAGCAACCGACACGAAAGGCCGGTTTCGTGAAAACTTCATAGTGACCTCCTTGGAAACAGATCTCCGGACTTCCGGATGCTATTGAACAAACACCGCATCATGACGCTCTGCCCATTCGGGCGTAGCTTTTTTGCCGGAATCGAGCACGGTTGCGGAGCAAACCTTCACGCCGTTCAGGCGGGCATGGCTGAGGTTTGCTCTCCAGAGATTCGCGCCGGAAAGATCGGCGCCTCCGAGATCGGCCTTTTCAAGACCGGCCTCGCGCAAATCGCATTCTGAAAGATCGGCATGACGCAGGTCGGCATCGAACAGATCGGCTTTTTTGAAACTGGCGCCACGCAGTCTAGCATGGGAGAGGTCGGCATGGCTCAGGTTTTTTGCGTCAAATTTCGCCCCCTGAAAATCGACGACCAGATCTCTCTGGCGTTTGCGCATGTCGTTCCATCCGGACGAACCCGACTTGAGCTTTCTGAACAGCTTCTGATCGTAAGCCGCGTTTTCATTGCCCGACTTGCGCCAGATATTTCCTGTATTGTCACTCTTTTCCCGGTGCGGATTTGCTGTATGCGCAACCGCCGACAGCTTTATCGAAGATCCTTCACCGGAAAATGTTGTTGCTCGTGTACCATCCTCTACCGCAGCGTCAACTGTTGGAGGTTTCGGCGTATCGTCCGAAAACAACGCCTGATGATCCGAAGCCCATTCCGACGAAGCATATTTGCCGGACGACAGCACAGTCGCAGCTGAAACTCTGGCGCCCTGCATATCGGTGCGGCTCATATCCGCCCTCCACAGATAAGCCGCGCGAAAATCGGCGCCGGTAAGCACGGCGCCGGCAAGCACAGCTTCCCTGAAGTTGGTTTCCTGAAGATCGGCACCGCTGAAATCGACGTCCGTGCAATCGGCTTTTTTCAGAACAGCCCCCCTCAGAGAGGCACCTTTCATCGACGCTCCTTCCAGCATGGCGCTCTCGATATCGGCTCGATCAAGCCTCGCATTATCGAGCGAAGCCCTTACCAGAACTGCTCCGTTAAGCACTGAACCTTCGAGCTTTGCGCCTCTGAGCTTTGCGCCGGTAAGATCGGTATTGGCGAACTCGGCGCCTGACAGGTCGGCATTGCTGAAATCAGCGCCTCTGAGTTTCATGCCTTTGAGCTGTGCGCCTGAAAGATCGATGAGCGTCCCCTTCGACTCGATACGGAAACCATTCCAGGCTTTGACGCCGGTTCTGAGAATCTGCAGCTGCGAAGCATCGAACGCAGATGCCGGGGTAATCGCTGAATGCATGAGAACAGCCGCAAAAAGCAGCGAACGGATTGTCACGTTTCTTTTATTTGGCATGACGTTCAAGATTTTCAAGGTTTTCGCGGTAGAGTTCAGGTGCAAGGTTTTTCAGGAGATAACCAACGGAAAACCCGAAAACAATGCCTGAACAACCAAGAAGTATATCATTATCGAAAAAGAAGGCCAGCAGCACAGCCGTTGCCGAAAGGAGCATCATCGTCAGTTGGCGGAACGCATGGCTCATGGCTTCGGAAGAGAGCAGTGCGGCAAGAGCGCTCTCGCTTCTGAGTTTTTCAAGAGAACCCGATCTCACTATTGAGGGCATGACGATATAGATCATGCCGATAAAGGAAAAGGTAATCCATCCGAGCAGTGCGGCATGGGTATGCGAATGGTAAATCCACATCTTGTCAATCCGAATGGGAGGATGGGAACCGAATGGTATGCCCTTGATATAATAAATGTTCATGATGCCGAAAGCGCTCGTTGCGAACAGGAGGGCGAGCCCGGTCAGCAGAAAAGCCAGCGCCGGATGACGGAAGCTCGTTTTGAAAAAATTGTGGAGATAAAGGGCAAATCCGCCAAGCATGGCCATGACCCCGAAAAGCAGGATATGACTGATGATCATCATGCCTGAATAGTGGCCGATGAGGATAACGATGAGAAAAAGCAGCACGCCGCCGACAAATATATAGAACCAGAGACTGAAGAGGATTTTCATCAGCTCGCGTTTCGACGACCACCGCCATGCGTAGGTGTATAGAAAACCCATGACGCTGATGCTGAGCGGAAACGATGAACCAAGAAAATAAGCTGACTGGGTCACGAAAAAAGGAATAAGGCCGCTATCGGGAAACGCCTCTTTCAGGCCAAGCGTAAACAGGCCGAGATTGGCGTTCAGAAGAAAAAGCACATCGAAAATATAATAGCGCACCGACACCTCTTTCCAGATGTTTTTTATGGAAAGCGTCGTAAAAATTTCGATAAGCGGACCGGCCACAAGAGCCATGAGAAAAAGACCCGTGGCGGCTTTCAGAAGAGGCCACTCTATCAGCACGGCAATGGTAATGGCGCCAACCGAACCAAGTACCGAAACAATATAGCGCATCTGTTTTCGAGGATTTACGACAAGCTCCGGATAGATCGCTGCCGTCAGGTAGCGGTTGAGCAGCAGGATAGCCAGATTACCGAACCCGACAAAAAAGATATAAGGATGAAGACGGTGCAGAAGATGGCTTCCGGTAAAGGCTCCCGTTGCCCCCAGAATGGCCGCAGCCGAAATGACGGTTACGGACACGGCGAAAAAACGCCGGACAACCGTATCGAGGCTCATGTCAGATTGCGTATGGCACATAAAAAAATCAGCTGGTTTCCTTGAGTTTTTTCAACTCGAGAATTGCAATAAGCGAAAGACCGATCAGCGAAACGTTCAGCGTCAGCGGATTGAAAGGCTCGGTAAAAAGATCCGGCTCGAAAATCAGCACATAAACCAGCAGCGCTGTGAGCGCCACGATATTGAACCGGTAAACCCATATCCGGCGTGTAAACAGAAGAATCAGACCGAAGATGATTTCTCCGGCGCCCATCCAGCCGACCGCCATGCAGGCCCACTCGTAGACCGGTATGACATGTCCGAGCAGGTCGATCTCTCCTGAACTCCGGCAGGCAAGCTTCGGCACGGCCCCCTGATAGATCCAGGAAAACGAAAGAGCCATCCTGCTGATCAGAAGTGCCGGAGGAGAGACGAATGATGCTTGCATACTGAAACATATCAGGTGAATGGATACGGATCGCTTTCAGCAAGATAACAGTTCGGTATAAAAGGAGACGCATGATAAAGACCATAAAAGCGGCTTCCATGAACCGTTCAGGAATGATCCCGGAATTTTGCGGCCGGACGAAGCCTGTTTACCAGCCGTTCAAATCGAAGCCTGAACCTTTCGAAACCGACATAGACCACCGGAATCACAAGCAGGGTAAGAAACATGGAACTGGCAAGTCCGCCTATCAGCGCTACGGCAAGCCCCGATTTCCATTCCGAACCCGAACTTCCGGATAGGGCGATCGGCATAAGCCCGAAAACAAGGGTGAAGGTGGTCATCAGAATGGGACGCAGCCGATCCTTACCCGCTTCGATGATGGCTGCATGGAGGTCCATCCCTTCCACACGGAATTTCGTAATGAAATCGACCAGCAAAATGGCGTTTTTGCCAACAAGACCGACGAGCATGATGATGCCGAGGATGGTAAAGATACTGAGCGACTTGCCGAAAAGGGCTAATGCGAAAAGAGCGCCGATGATGGCAAGTGGAATGGAAAACATCACCACCATAGGCCAGATATAGGAATCGTAGAGAGCCACCATAATGAGATAGACAAAAACGATGGCAACCAGAAAAGCCATGAGCAACGTCGAAAAGGACTCTCCCTGGTGTTTCAGATCCGACTCGTAGGCATGACTCACCCTGGCGGGCATGGTGCCATCGCGTTTCATGTTGCCGATGATTCGCTCAATATCCTGGCCGACGCTGCCGACCGGACGATCGATAACCTGCGCCTTAACCCAGACCGCACTGTTGCGGTCCTTGCGCTGGAGTTGCGAATAGCCCCGATCCTGCCCGAAGCTGACGAACTGCCCGAGACGCGCCAGATCACCCTGTGGCGTCCGGAACGCAAGCTGCCCTATGGTTCTCGTGTCCCGGCGGAAATGTTCGTCGAGCATGACACGGATATCGTATTCGTCATCGCCTTCCCGATACTTGCCCGCATCGTCCCCGGCATAAGCGGTACGAAGCGTCGCGCCGACATCCGATACGTTCAGGCCGAAAGAAGCCATCTTTTCCCGGTCGATTCTCGCCCTCAGTTCAGGACTGCCGATCGAAGAGGTCAGTTTGACGTCCGCAGTTCCCGGCACCGTTCCCAGACTGTCGCGAAGCGCTTCGGCGACTCGAAGCACCTCGCTGCGGAACGGTCCGCTGAAAATCACCATGACGGGCGTCTCGTTGGCCGTGCCGAAAATACCGATAGGATTGATGCTTGCTTTCAATCCCGGAACATCCCGCAGCATGCCGCGCACCTCCTGCATGAAGCGGTCGGTCGAAACCGTGCGCTCTTCCTTTGGAACGAGCCGGATATTCAGCTCCGAAACGTTATCGGCGCTCTCGGTAAAAAATCCTTCGGTCGAAGCCCCGACGTTAGCGAGCACCTTTTGCACTTCGGGCTTCGAGGATAACCTTCGCTCGATCTGACGCGTCATGCTGTCAGTCTCTTCAAGTCGGGTTCCCGGTTCGTATTCCATCATCACGGAAAATTCGCCCCGGTCGGAAACTTCGATGAACTCCCCTCCGATAAAACCGAAAGCGAGCAGGCTGAATGAAAGCAGAAGGAGCACCGTGGCGCCCGTAACAACCTTCCAGCCATTGCGCAGGCTCCAGCCGAGCGTAATGGCATATATCTCCCGAAGACGCTGGAAGTTGCGCTCGAAACCGACAGCAAAACGCGAGAACGCATTAACCGGCTGCAGCTGTCCGACGCGTGAAAAACGAGAAGCGAGAAGCGGAGTCACTGTAAATGAGACGAAAAGACTTACCAAGGTGGACAGCACCATGACAACAGCGAATTCGCGAAGAATATTGCCGACGATGCCGCTGACGAGCGAGAGGGGAAGAAACACCACCACATCGACCAGCGTTATGGACAGCGCGGTAAAACCGATTTCATTTCTGCCTCGAAGCGCTGCCTCGCGAGGCTCCACCCCCTGTTCAAGGTAACGATAGATGTTTTCAAGCACCACGATCGAGTCATCGACAAGAATGCCCACGACAAGCGACAGGGAAAGCAGTGTCATGAGATTCAGCGAAAAATCGAACAGGTACATACCGATGAAGGTAGTGACCAGGGACGTCGGAATAGAGACCATGACAATAAGAGAGTTGCGCAGACTGTGCAGGAAAAGCAGCATGACAAGCGCAACGAGCAGAATGGCGATTATCAGATCGTGCTGCACTGCTGTAACGGCTTCGATCGTAAAAATCGAAGCGTCCTGGGCGATATCGAAACGAAGATTTTCATCGCTGTAAAGGGTCTCGAGCGTTTTTATCTTATCGCGAACAAGGCGGCTGACATCGACCGTATTTGCATCGCTCTGCTTCATGACCATGAGCCCGACGGCGCTGCGCCCGTTGATGCGTGTCAGCGTGGTTATATCCCGGAACCCGTCGCGGACCTCGGCCACATCAGAAAGCCTTATGCTGCCGCCATCTCCATCTGTTCGCAGAACAAGCTGCTTCACCTCATCAAGCGATGCAAATTTTCCCGCCAGCCGCAGAACGAACTGGCGGTCAGCGGCATCGACGGTGCCGGTAGGAAAATCAAGGTTTGCCCGGCCTATTGAGCCGAGCGTTTCCGCAACAGTCAGACCATAGGATTCAAGCCGTCCCGGATCGAGGTTCACTCTTATCTCCCGCTCCAGTCCGCCGGTCAGGTAGACCTGGCCAACACCTGCGATACTTGAGAACTGGGGCCTGATATTATCCTTGAGCAGCTTATAGAATATTGCGTGAGGCAGCGAAGATGTTGCGCCGAAGCGAAGCACCGGAACTTCGTCGAGCGCGAATTTGCTGATTACCGGCTCTTTGGCATCATCGGGGAGCGTGCTGCGGATCTCGCTGATCTTGCGCTGGGCATCCTGCAGCGACTTGTCGACATCGGCATCGTTGGAAAACTCGATAGTGACAACAGACATCCCTTCGGACGATGTCGAGGAAACCGTCGAAATTTTCTCAAGAGCCGATACAGCCTCCTCGACCGGCCTGGTGACGGACGTTTCGACCTCGGAGGGCGATGCTCCGGGATACTGCACGGCAACAGATACGACCGGCGGCGTCATCTTCGGCAGCAGCTCGTACTGGAGCTGCAGGTAACTGAACAGCCCGAGAATACCGAGGACGGAAAAAAGCACGACGATCAGGGTCGGTCGCTTTATGGACAGTTCGGTCAGGGTCATTGGGGGCTTTTCTTTCCGTTTCGGGCAATAATCCGTACCTGCGCGCCATCCCGGAGCTCGTTCTGACCGTTGGTAACCACCAGTTCGCCTTCCGAAAGACCGGAAGAAACAGCAAGATAATCACCATACTCGCGACCTACAGTTATTTTACGTAAACGCGCCGTCTGGTTTTTCACGACATAGACTTCGGGGCTCAAGATGCTGCCGGAAAGCGCGGTTCGGGGAATGACCGGAACATTCCGCAATTCGCTCCCTTTCAGGATGACGCGCACGAACATGCCTGCACGCAAAGGCTCCGGTCCATGGTTCTCAAGTACGGCTTCGGCTTCGTAAGTACGGCCGGTTCCGGCCTTGCCGCTCAGCGTTCCAAGCAGGCCCTCCAGAGCAACCCCGTTACCTGCAAGCACGGTTAACGGATACCCCGGAGCAATACCCCGAACCTCTTTTTCGGTAAGAAAAAACTTCACGCGCAAACGGGAAATATCCACAATATCGGCAACCTTCATTCCCGGCTGAACCATTTCGCCCTCATCGACCAGTTTACGGGATACGGTTCCTGCAACCGGAGCCGTGATTCTCGTGTAGCCGAACAGCTTGCGGGCTTCGATCATATCGGTCTCAGCTTCCTGCCGCTTCAGGCGCATCGACTCGAAAACAGATACGGATACGGCGCCTTCAGCCTGAAGAGCCTTGTACCGGTCGAAATCAAGAACGGCCTTCTCGTAGGCAATCTGCGCTTTTTTCAGCGAGGAGCGCTGCAATTCGTCATCCACCACAAACAGCAGATCTCCGGCCTTTTTTATGGAGCCGACCTCCGCTGCTGTTTTTCTGACAAGTCCGGAAGTTTCCGAGCGAACCTCAACATCCGTGAACGCTTCAGCAGTTCCGGTCACCGAAAGAGAATCACGTAACAACTCACGGCGAACCGGAAACGTCGCGACAGGAACAGCCTCCTGGTAAACCGGCGCCGTCTGAACCGGCTCACTCCGGTGCTGATACCACCAGAACATCCCGGAAAACAGGGCAATAAGAATGATCGATATCGCAATGTTCCTGATTTTCATCGTATCGGACTTTATAACCATGATCACCAAACCTTATAACGCGAAAGGCGGAACATAAGCTCCGCCCTCACTGAAAAAAACAAACGGCAACAACCGCTCTGCGCCTTCAGCAGAAATTGCTCGAAATGGAGCACGAAATATCGGCAGAAGCCTTCACATGATTGAGAATCGAAAGAATGCCTGTCAGGTTCGTGATATTCTGGTCGTTCACAGAAGACCTGATCTTATCCACCGCCCTGTCGTAGAGTTCCTGGATCTCCTTCATCATATCAAGCGTCTCCCTTGCGTGCTTCGAATTACCGCTCACGAAAGCCTCGACGGCTTTCTTGATCATTTCCGCGGTAATATCGCCCATCGGCTTCAGGCCGTACTCATCCTTGTGCAGATCCTGAACATTAGCGAACTGTACGTAAGCTGTCTTGTCGGCAATGTTGAGCGCGAACTGCGCAATGCGCTCGAGTTCCTGCAGGATCATGCGGGCATCACGCACGACGGCAAGCTGCTCCTCGTTCAGACCCTGGAACGCAGAATAGGAAAGAGTGAGATACTCCACTTCGAACTTTCCTTTCTGGATGTACTCCTCATCAAACTTGAAAGCTGAAGCGGCAAGCTCCACGTTTTTCTTCGTTGAAGCACGTATGGCGAGCATCAGGTTGTTTTCGACATTCGAAGAGAGCTTCGTCAGCTTCTGCTTGAGCGATTCAAGCTGAATATGAACCGCCTCCCTTGGTTTGGTGGAAAGATTGAACTTCGCCGGATCGATCTGGATGGTAAATGCTTTCGGTGTTTCAGCGGCTTTCGGGGCATCTCCGAAAATCTTGCCAAGAAGATTTGCCATATTGTTTGGAACTCCATGCTTGTTTAAGAAAACCGGATTTTGAAATGTTTTATAATTTACCTAACGAAAAAGGTTTATTCAAAAAAAAACATCTTCGGTTCGGTTCCCTGCTCCCTGTCGATAAGGGTTCAGTCTTTAAGTGACTGAATCAGTTTTTCATAACCGCTGTCGGTGTGGCGCGCAATTTCACCGGTCACCAGGTAAATGACCTCGCTGGCGATTCTCGTTGCATGATCGGCCATTCTCTCGATATACCTCGAAATGCTGAGCGCGGCGATCAGCTGATCGACATCGGCATCCGAATCTTTCATCTGACGGGCGACCTTTTTGAATACAGCGCTGTGCATGGCGTCGATCTCTTCGTCCATAGCCTCTACCCGGTCGGCAAGAATACGATCCTTGTTGACGAACGCCTCTATGGATTTTGCGGTCATCTCTCCGGCATGCCGGCCCATGTTCCCGAAATCGAACCTGTCGAGCATCTCCGGACCGATTTCCGGCATCCGCTCGATGATATGCACCGCAAGATCGCCTATCCGCTCGAGATCGTCGTTGATCTTCATGATGGTCACTATGGTGCGCAGATCGCGGGCGACCGGCTGCTGCAGGGCAAGAAACGCGAGACAGCGTTCTTCGAGCCTTACCTCTGTCATATCGATTTCGTCATCCATCAGCCTGATCGCTCTGGCACGCTCTTCATCCTGACGCCTTACGGCATCGAGGGCATCGTAAAAATTCTGCAGAACCTTGTTGGACAGCTCGACAAGCGCCTCCGACAGCTCTCTGATATGTTCGTGTACCGGCCTGTCTGACATGGCGGTAAAATGGTTTCGTTAGCTGAATCTTCCGGTAATGTAATCTTCGGTCATCCGGTCTTTCGGGTTTGTGAACAGTTGTGCGGTCGGCGCATACTCGACCAGCACCCCTTCGTAAAAAAACATGGTATAGTCGGACACTCTCGATGCCTGCTGCATATTGTGCGTGACGATCATGATCGTGTAGCTTCCGCGCAGTTCCTGAATAAGATCCTCGATCTTGGCGGTAGCTTTGGGATCGAGCGCGGAAGTCGGTTCGTCAAGCAGAAGGATTTCCGGCTCTACGGCAAGCGCGCGGGCCACGCAGAGCCGCTGCTGCTGTCCGCCGCTGAGGCCAAGCGCGTTCCTGTCGAGCCGATCGCTCACCTCGTCCCATAATGCAGCTTTGCGCAGGCTGCGTTCGACAACTTCGGCGAGCTGCTTCCTGTCGTTCATCCCGTGCAGTCTCGGACCGTAGGCGATATTGTCGAAAATGGATTTTGGAAACGGATTCGGCTTCTGGAACACCATGCCGATTTTCTTGCGAAGCAGAACTTCGTCGGTGAATTTACCATAAATATCTTCGCCGTCAAACAGCAACGCCCCGGTCGTATGGCAACCCGGTATCAGATCGTTCATCCGGTTGATCGCCCTGAGATAGGTGCTTTTTCCGCAGCCGCTTGGCCCGATGATGGATGTCACGTATTTTGAAAGCACATCGGCATTGACTTTTTTTACAGCTTCGAATTCGCCGTAATAGATTGAAAAAACCTTTGCCGTAACATGGGGGTTGCCGCCGCCCGATATCTGTTTCCTTTCGGAAGGCAGATAAATATCTCGCATAGCGGTTTTCACCTGCTCTATCTGTGATGTATCTCTGCCATCTGCTGTCATCTGCATGATCCTCAGCCTTTTAATTTTTTGGAAATACGCGCTCTCAGAAGAATTGCCGAAAGATTCAGCAGCAGCACGATCGAAACAAGCGCAAGCACCATCCCGTACTGCACATGGCGTATTTCTGCCGCTGCCTCATGTTCGCTTGCAAGGTTGTAGATATTCCACGAAAGCGCAGGGGTTGGTGACGATAAAACGTCGGCAATACCTATCGCCGAACCCACGCTGACAGCTGCGGTGAATATGATCGGCGCGGTTTCGCCTGCTGCCCTGCCGAGACTGATAACCCCGCCGGTAAGAATACCGGGAAGGGCGGCGGGAAGAATAACCGTCATAATGGTGTTCCACTTCGTCGAACCAAGGCTCAGCGATGCCTCCTTGTAGGTCTTCGGTACAGAAAGAATCGCCTCTTCGGCCGCGCGGATAATGGTAGGCAAAATCATGATAGCGAGCGTCAGAGAACCGGCGAGCACGCTTTTCGACTCAGAAACCTTGAGCGTGTTGATGAAAAACGCCAGGCCGAACAGTCCGAAAACGATACTCGGCACGCCGGCCAGCGTACTGTTGGCGCTGCGAAGCATGCTTGTGAAGAAACCGTCACGGGCATACTCGGTAAAATAAATGGCCGCAATGACGCCCAGAGGAAACGCAAAAAGCATGGCACCGACGGCAAGAAAGAACGTTCCCTGAATTTCCGGCCAGACCCCTCCGAAAATATGAGAATCCACAGAACTGTCCGTCAGAAAACCCCAGTAGACGGTAAACCGGGGCTGAAGCATCTTGTCGAGATTGTTTTCAACATACGGAAACAGCCTGACGAGTGACGTGCCCTCGAACTCGGCGGCACGGCTGACGAAATACTCCTTTGCCATCGAATTCGGATCGGAATAATCCCATTTCGCCTCATATAACAGCTCATGCAGCTTCTCCTCGGCCTTCTCCCACCGAGTCTGGCCATACCTGTACCTTGTCAGAATAGCCTCCTCATCTCCGGGCAGCGGGCCGATAAGATGGCGAAGCGCCGTTTGCACAGGGCCATATTTCGAACGGAATTCCTGCTGACGTACAGGCTCCATCGTCTCCATCTCGGCTTCAAATCGCGAGAGCATGCTGTACGCCTCCTTGCGGTAGATTCCGGCAGCTGCGTTTTCCTTGTCGAGTTCAGCCTTGTCGCCCTTTCCGAATTCATTATAAAGCATGTTGCGATGCTCGATCGTTTCGGTGAAAAACACCGCCCCCAGTCCATTGTATACGATCGGAACGATAACAATCAGCAGCGCGATCCCCATGACGGCAATAGAACCGATACCGACGGCGCTGAACGAACGATCAAGGATTTTTCTTGTTCCAAGGTTCATGATTGCAGATTCTGATTATAAAAACATCCCTTGCATTCCGGAAACGAGAGGCTCATTGACCCGAAAGGATCTTTCTCTGGCGAACCACAATCCGTTCGCTGACGAGATTGCTGAAAAAACTGATAACAAGCAGGAAAAGACCCATGGCGAAAAGCACATGGTAGCGTTCCGAACCGGTGACCTGATCGGCCTCTCCCATATCGCCGGCGATGGTGGCCGTCAATGTCCTTACAGCCTCAAGGTAGTTGAACCATGGTTCAGGAATATGCGACGAGTTGCCCGATGCCATCCAGACAACCATGGTCTCGCCAAGCGCGCGCATGATACCGAGAATCACGGCAGCAAGAATACCACTGCTCGCAGCCGGAAGAACGGTTCTCACAATGGTTTCAGCCCGGGTGGAACCAAGCGCATAACTCCCCTCGCGCAACTCTCTGCCTACCGCCTGCAAGGCGTCTTCGGAGACGCTGACGATGGTCGGGAGCGCCATGAAACTCAGAATAATGGAAACGTTCAGAGCATTGGTACCTGACATAATTTCTATCTGACGCAGCACCGAACCGACCCAGTAGAGAAATCCGAGTGCAGCTGCACCAAAGACCACAAGCAGCGTTGTCGACATCATCTGCCGCTTGTTCTGGTCCTCCATGTTCGCGGTCAGGAGATCGGATATGACGATAATCGCCAGCAGCAGAAACGGAGCGGCAAGCACCCACCAGGCCCACATGAGAATTGGCCCTCCCTGGGTCTGAAGGAGCGGAGCAAATATGACAAGGGCAAAAAAGCCGAAGGCGACGGAAGGAATAGCGGCAAGCATTTCGATAACCGGCTTGGCATATTGCCTTACGGAAAAAGGGAGGATGTCGCTGAGGCAGATCGCTGCGGAAACTCCCATGGGAACGGCCAGCAGCGTCGAACCGAGCGTAACCATGAGGCTGCCGTATATGATGGCAAGTGCGCCGAACTTGCCGGGATCGTCTGCCGGATACCAGTCAGTGCTGGTAAAAAACTCGGCGAATCCCCTCAACTGGAAATAGGGAATGGCGTCTACCGCCACGAAATAAAAAATGAAAAACACGACGATCGCCACAAACGAGGCAATCAGAAGCAGTGTCGATTCGCCGACTGTCCTGGCAAATTTCTGGATCTTCCTTTTCCCGGCACTTACAACGAATGCGCCGGATCGGCCGCTCTCTTTCCTGACATCTTCACTCATAACGATGGAATTGATTTCCGTATCATTGCCGGAACAAGCCTGTTCCGTCTTCATTTTCGAACGCCACAATCTACAGTCCTTTTCTGCAAGAAAAAACCGGATAATGTTACAAGTATGCAACAACTCCGGCACGGCAACAAAAAAGCCGACACCACATACGATTATGGATCGGCTTTACTCATGTACATCCCTCTCTCCTTCCGGTTACCTGACGATAAAACCGAGCTCCGAGATCATCCTTTTGCCGTCGGGAGTCCCGGCAAGATCTATAAATGTTTTCAGCTTCCCGGAAGGCATACCGGCAGTATAGAAATACAGGGGCCTCGATACCGTGTATGTTCCGCTTTTCACCGTTGCTTTTGAAGGAAGAATACCATTGACCGCTACCGGTTTGACGGAACGGTCCACAAAACCGAGACCAAGAAATCCGATTGCCGAACGGGTTGAAGCAATCCGGTTCTTGATGGCGCCGTTGCTGGCCTGTGTTTCGGCGGTTCTGGAAATCGGGGCGGTTTTTCCCATGACCAGTTCCTTGAACGCTTCCTGGGTACCACTGTTCGACTCGCGCTGGATCACCACGATTTTCGCATTCGGCCCGCCAACCTGGTTCCAGTTGGTGACGCGTCCGGAATAAATATCTCTCAGCTGTGTCTTGGTCAGGTTTCTGACGGGATTGCCAGGATGGACAACCATGGCGATACCGTCAAGAGCAACGATATGCTGCACCAGAGTGACGCCTTTTTTCCTCGCGGCTTCAAGCTCCTGAGGCTTCATGGCCCTCGACATACTTGCGATATCGCAGGTATTATTGATAAGGCTTTTCGCGCCGTTCCCGCTCCCCGACTCGCTCACCGTCACCTTTACGCCGTATTTTTTCGTAAAGTATGCAGCAAACGACTTCGCAAGCGGCCCGACGGTCGTCGATCCGTCGAGCACAATAGTATTGCCCGCTGCAGCATGCACGGGAACCGAAAACACAAGAGAGAGCAGCGCAAGCAACAGTATGTTTTTCATCGTTTTCATCATGTCAGACATTGATTTTTTTGCAGTTGATCTGTCTTTGAAGGTATGAAAAGAGCCGGGAATATAAAACCGAAAAGCCGTCAGGGGGCTGACGGCTTTTCAGAGAAAGAACGGGGAAAGAAACCAAGAGTTACTGTCAGCGGTTCACAAAACCAAGCTCAGAAATCATGCGTTTGCCTTCGGCAGTATTCTTAAGATCGATGAACTGTTTGACCACGCCGGTTGGCTGTCCGTTGGTGTACATGAAAAGCGGACGGGAAATCGGATAGGTACCGTTCCTCACCGTGCGTTCGTCAGGCTCGACGCCGTCAACCTTGAGCGGCTTCACCGAATCATCCACGAAACCGAGACCAATAAAGCCTATAGCGCCTGGAGTCGAAGCAACGCGATTCTTTACGGCACCGTTGCTGGCCTGTGTTTCGGCACGCTTTGAAACCGGATTATCTTTACCCATAACAAGCGAAACGAAAGAATCCTGGGTACCACTGTTCGATTCGCGCTGAATCTTCACGATCGGCGCGCTCGGGCCACCAACCTGATTCCAGTTGGTAACTTTTCCGGTATAGATATCGCGGATCTGTGCTTTCGACAACTTCTGCACCCGATTGCTCGGATGCACCACAACAGCAAGACCGTCGAGAGCAACGATGTGCTCCACAGGATTGACGCCTTTGCTTTTGGCTGCGGCAATCTCCTTATCCTTCATCTCGCGCGACAAATTCGCAATATCGCAGGTTTTGTTGATAAGGCTCTTGGCGCCGTTGCCGGAACCGGACTCGCTCACCGTAACCTGAACGCCTGTGGTCTTGGTGAAATACGAAGCGAATGATTTGGCGATAGGACCCACCGTGGTGGAACCGTCCATCACGATCTTGCTGGCCGCATCGGCAGTACCCGCGGCCATAAAACCGAGAACCGCCGCACTGAAAGCTATTTTCCTGAATAAATTCATTGTTTTCTGACTGTTTGATTTGTTAAAGCAATAATAGAGATCCGCACAAACCGATTTACCCGGCATACAGCCGGCTGCCCCACACGGGCAGCCGAGCTGCGAAAGAACAGCCACACACCTGAAGAGAAAAAACAGAGACGTACAAAGATCAGAACTTCACAACCACGTCAGCCTGCAGCAGATGGTTGGTGACGCTGTCATCATCGATCTTGCTGAAATTCATATAGGTCGCGCCAAGCGTCATGTTCTGCACCAGATGGTATGTCGCATTCAGCTTGAAGCCTTCGAGATCGGTCGAAGAACCTCCGTTGCGATCAGAGTCGGTAAGGAAGGTCACTGCATCCTTTTCGATGGTGACATACTCGCCGCTGACCGCCCACTCTCCGGGATTCTTGGCGCCGCCGATCTGCAGGCCGATAAGATAGGCGTCGCGCTTGTCGTCTTCGATATACTTCCTGTCGGAACGGGTCGCATCATTTGACGCGGTATTGAACGCATACTGACCATACACCTTCCAGGGAACGGTTTCGGTAATAGAGCCGCCTACGCTTGCGAACAGCTCGACGATATTGAAATCCTTGCCCCTGTAATCAAAATCAGGCTTGGAGCCCAGATCCGGATCATCAGAGCGTTTGACATCAAGATTTACAAGGTCGTAATAACCTGCGCCAATTTTGTAGCTCAGATCACTGACTTCGCCTGTATAGGCAAGCTGAGCAGAAACGATATATCCGTCAACTTCCCTATAGTCTGGAGCAGCTTTATCATCACCGTTGTTCTCGTTTACTGCATAGTATCCCAAGACCGCATTGACGCCATCCTTCTCCTTTCCGTCTGCGTCTTTCCCGTACTGCAGGGTTGCTCCCTCAAGGGTGATATCGCTGTCCCATACAAGATCCTTCATGACGATGAGTGTTTTCGCAACATCCCGTTTACCGAGAATAACATTGACGTCGCCGTTCAGGAACATCGGGTGGTAATCGACGAATGCCTCATTCAGATAGATACCATCGGCTAAAAACGAATCATCGAAGGTCTCGTTCCTTGAGGTTGTCTCGCTGCCGCCTGTCGAAAGCTGCAGACCGGCAGAAAGCTCTTCGGTGATCCATGGATAAACGCCGAAACGCACGCGCATGCGGTGACGGTCGCGGCTGTGATCGTCGTCTTTGGATTCGTTATCCTTGAATGTCGATTCGTAACGGTAGCGAATATCTCCTTTCCAGTTCCAGTCAACGGCCTCTGCGTTGTTGTAGCCGATGGCAGCTGCCAGACCGACCAGTAAAGCGACTCTTTTCATAACTCGATTGTGTTGGTTAGTATGTTGCATTCGTGAATACGGCCATGCTCACAAGCATGTTCCTGATTCGTGAGACAATCTACCACTCCTTCTGTTGAGGAATTGTTACGGAACCGCTACAAGATTGCAAACAAACAGGCAGTGGCCGGGAAACGCCTGCTACAGTGAGATATCGGTAACAATCACCGCCCCTTTGAAACGGCCGTCGGGAAACACCACGCGCCCTTTCGAGTTGATGACGAGGTGCGGAAAACCGTTCTTTGAAAGCAGATCGAGCAGCTTCAGCAGATCCTTCCGCCCCGACGGTTTGATGATAAGATCCGCAAGCGCATTGACCTTACGGACCTCATGCGCCTTCAGCTCCTCATGCACGTAAAATTCCGCATCGATATCCGCCCTCAGTTCATCGAGCCGCAGCATATGTGTCCTCTCCCTTGTTTTGATTCAATACCTCCCCACTCTCCCGCAATTTGCAGGCAAAAAAACGGAATATCGGGTGCTTTGCATCCGGGAGTATCTCTCGCTGACGCATAGAGGGAGTATCATTCGCTTCGCGCGGCATAAGAATTTTTCTCGTTCCAACTCTTTACTCCCGTCTTCCATCCGTGTAAATCCGCTTTCAATCAGCGGGAACCGCGTTCTTCCTCTTATAGCCGGATAGCGAGACAGCTGGATGGCTCAATAGCAAGAAAACATCACCCATAGCGCTTAACCCATTAATCCGTGCCAATCCGTGAAAATCCGTGGGCAAAAATCTTCCTCCTTTCTTCTGCTCCTTACTCCCGGGCGGCAAGCCTCCCGATACTCCTGCGCGTACACGCGCCGGACTTCCCGCTAACGGCTCACGATCTTCTCCCCCCTTCCGCCACCAGCTTTCTGCGCTTGCGCTCGACGAGAGCGTGCATCCCTTCGGTAAGCTCGGAGTAGATGCGATTCCTGCTGTCCTTGACCCGGCTGTAGAGTTTCAGGATATCGAGCGTGAGGATGATTCTCGTGGAACTGCAATTCAGATCTCCGAACAGATGCCTCCCGATCACTTCGAAGCCAAGTACCCGCGTATGGAAGTTCAGCGGGGAGTGCTTCTCGTTTTCGAAAACGTCGGTTATGAAATGGGTATAATCCCTCTCGACAACCTCCTCGGTAGCCGCACGCATCAAGCGCAGGGCGATACGATGGTTTCTGCGATACTCCCCGGGAATCATGAACCTCCCGATTTCCACATACCTGCCCAGCCCCTTCAGGTAGTCGGTATCTATGCCCGGCATAAAGGTAACCTGATACTCCTCGGGAAGATTGAGCGGGGGATCGTACAACAGCCGGAGCACTCCGGCAGGTCGCCCGTTCACCCGCGCAAGAAACCAGGAAAACTGCTGGTCTTCTGCAAGATCTTCGGGAATCTGCGAATGGGCGCTGCTGATCCAGTTTTTCTCGTTCTGAAAAACCTGCTCGATAATACCGATAACAGCCTGGCGGTCGTCGCCGCCAAGCACGCGCTGAACCGTTATACCGGACATGGCAGCTCCTTTTGATAGATGGTGGTTGAATTATTGGGTGACCCGGAAACAGACAACGGCTCTTCGCATGATTTGCCGCACAGCAGGGCGAGCTGCCGCATAACCGTCGAGGTTGCCTCTGCCGCAAGCGTACGACGAATTCTGTTTTTATCGGCGGAAACCTCAAGAGCGCGGTAACGCGCAGACAATGCAGGAAATTCAAGAGGAGCACCGGCCCTGAGAATCATTCGTCCGACTGCGGGGATTCTCCCTTTTCGAAGACGTAACGGAAAATCGATACCTACCGGTATGACCGGCGCTCCGGACTGAAGAACGATGTGGCCGATTCCCGGCTTTGCCCTGGCAAGCTTGCCGGGATCGCTGTTTCTCCGGCCTTCAGGAAAAATCCCGATGCATCCCCCTTCTCTGAGCCTTTCGCAGCAGCGCAGCACGGTATCCGGAACCGGCGTTGCCGGACGGCGACGCTCGATCAACCGAATCGTGGAACGCTTATGATAGACATAGAGGGGATCGATCATATCCATCAGCCATCCAAGCACCGGAATTTTGCCGAACATCCAGTCGATAACAAAACTGACCCTTCTGCCGCCAAGACGATACATCAGGTAGACCGGAACAAGCAGGGATTCAGCGGAATTGTTATGGTTGAACACATAGATCGCAGGGCCGGAGTACTGAAGGTTTTCCATACCCGTCGCCCGAATCAGGAACAGGTTGGGCACCATCAGCAGCCTGAGAATCAGGGCCTCTTTAAAAGTCAGGTGAGGAAGGGGACTGAAAAGGGTTTGCATGTTTTTTTCATTACCTTTTTCCTGGTCTGATAAAACCGGCAAGCTGCCGTTCCTGGCCATTCAAGGCAATAAAAAAAAAGAGTGTTGGCTAATGGTTAAGGTTGTGTAACGATTCTGAAAATTCCGGGATAAACAAAAAAAAAGGTGCGATATTCTATTGTCCCATGACCATGCTCCAGAACGTCATCATCCTGACGACAGGTTTTCTGCTCTCTCAGGTACTCATTGCACGAAATACCCATTTCCGGCTGATCTCCTTTCTGCTTCGGCACGGGGGAACCGGGCTGCGCTCGCTCCTGACATCGATCCTCCTGATCTCCTACGCCCTTTCGATATTTCTCTCCAATACCGTCGTGGTGCTCGCTATGCTGCCGGTGGTAAACAGGCTTATGGGATTCGTTACGGACGGAGTATCAAAAAAGAAGGTTGCGACGCTCTTCTATCTTGCACTGACCTTCGGTGCCACAACAGGAGGACTCGCATCACTCACAGGCAACCCCCTCAACGCCTTTTCCGCAGGACTTCTGGAGTTCTACAGAATTGACAACCGCGAACATGTTAACTTTTTTTCCTGGCTGATGATCGGCATTCCTGCAACACTGGTGATAATAGCCGCAGCACGCATGATTATTCTCCGTAAGGCCCGGAACTGCAGCGAAATGGCACTTATCTACCCGGATAGCCCGGAAAAAGCCCGACTTCCGCATCGTTCGCTGCTGTTTTTCGCCCTCAATATGGCGTTCATCACCACCCTCTCCGGAATCCAGTTCTTCCTCAAACCGGCTCCGCTGCTATCCGGCCTCTCGTGGATCGATCTCAGCTTCCTATGCTACGGAACGCTCTTCGCGCTCTTCTCATTCCTCTATCCCGCAAAAACCGCGCAACCCGGCAACGTCCTGAAAAACGCCGTTTTTTTACTTTTCTTCGTTACCACCTTTCCGATCCTGCTGATCAGCAGAATATCGATGGAAATAGAACGGCATATGCGCATTCCGCTATCGCCATTGTACCTTTTTCTGGAACAGAAGCTGCAGCAACTGTTCGATCAGTTATGGCAACGCCTGTTTGGTGAACCGTCCGGAAGCATCGAATCTGCAAACAGCAACGCACTGCTCTCCATCAACACCATTATTTTCGACATTCCCTATTTCGGGCTGCTGCTCGTTACCCTCTTCGGCTCGTTTCTCTACCTCATCCTCAATGCCGGGGACAACCCGTCAACACCGCAAAGCGACGGATATCTGGTAACCGCAGTGACAGGCCTGATTCTCGACATGCTCGAACCGCTCGAAACACCGCTGCTGTTCATACCGGTACTCAACGCGGCGGCTGCTTTCTCGTCGGAACTTCTCAGCAACACCGCAATCGTCGTTATACTCTCACCGCTCATGATCGCTACCGCGCCGCATACCGGGCTCAGCCCGGTCGTGCTGCTGCTTTCGCTCACGACCGCCGCCAGCGCAGCATACATGACCCCGCTCGCTTCGCCGGCTAACACTCTCGCATTCGGCGGGTTCAAGCAGGTTTCCCTCAAAACAATCATTGCGGCCGGCATGCTGATGAACATCATGGCCTCGGGAGTGATAGCAATCGTATTTCTTGGAATATCGCTTCTGCTCTGAGCAGCCTTATCTGCCCGTACCACCGACCATGCCGTTCAACCGCCGAAGCAGCATAAGCCCTGCAAGCACGACCAGCATGTCGGCAGACCAGATCGAAAGGGCAGGATCGATCAGGTTGCGCTCGGCAAACGTTTCGCCGGTTATGATAATAGCCCAGTACAGCACGAAAAACAGGAGAGAAAGCGCCGCTCCGGCACCAAAACCCCCGCGACGAGAGAGAATGCCAAGCGGCACTCCGACAAGCGCAAAAGCGAAGCACGCTAAAGGAAGAGCGAATTTTTTATGATACTCCGTCATATACCGGTTGTATTGCTTCTGATGCTTTTCAAGACGGTGCCGTTCACCATAAAGCCGCTCTGACTCACCGGTGCTCCCGGTCAGCGCACTCATGCGCTTTTGCGTCAAAACCATATCGTGTTTTGCAGCTGCTCCGGCCTCAAGCAGTTCCGCAGCGGAAAGCTCCCGGATATCGTTCCTCACACGCCCATCACCGGCAGTCCGACTGAATCCAAAACCCGAAGACTCGAAAACGATACGATGCCTGTCGAAACGCATCGCCCGATACTTCCCGTCTCCCGGCAGCTGCATAGAATGAATTTCTCCGTTAAAAAGCGTCATGACAAGGTAACGGTCATCACGAGAAAAGCCTATAACCCCCTTCTCGGCGCTCACCAGGGTTCGGCTCCCCGGACGGGTGAGATCGTAGAGGCGGACCCCCCGTAACTCCCGCGAAGATGCATCGGTATCCTTCACGAAAATCGAATACCCCTCTATGAAACTTGAAAATGCTCCTTCCGTTAGGCCGAACGCCGGTTTGGCCCGCACTATATCGGCCATCAGCGTTTTGGAACGGTAATTTGCCTGCGGAATGACTGCGTTATTGACTCGTTCTGCAAAAAAGGAAAGAACCGCGGCAATAACGAGAACCGGAGCAGCAAGACGGAAAGACGTAAGCCCTGAGGCTCGAAGAATGGTTGTTTCCGACGCGTTGGTCATCCCGCCGTAAACCATGATGACCGAAACCAGCACCGCCATCGGCACGGCAAAAACCACCATCCATGCAGACTGAAGCATAATCAGTTCCGCAACATCGCCCAATCCTATTCCCTTGCCCAGAAACCGGTCGGCAAAGCCTGCAAGAAACTGCAGAGCCAGCACGAACACGATCGTAATGAAAGAGAGCATAAACGGCCCGACAAAGGACTTGAGAATGTAACGGTCGATTATCTTCATACAGGATTCATAGAGAGTGCGGCCACCACTCAGTGCGGATTTCCTTTCGTTATGGGAAAATACAGATGGAAATCCGGAAGCTTAAACATCCATTCAAAAAAATTGACCCTGACAATCTGTGCATAATAATGCGAAACCTTCGCGATATCTACTGGCAATAAACCGATAGGACCCTTAACCTTCGGAGTGAGGGGATAAAAAACATTGCCGATAAAAGGCAACAGAAACAACAAATAAAAAAGGACCGCTTCAACAGCGATCCTTTTTCTTTAGGTACGATTTAAAACAAAGAGCCTGACTGAGAATCATCTTCCTTTTTCATCACTTCAGCTTTCGCAACAAGGTAGTCATTTATATTCCCGCCTTTATCAAGCAACTCTTTTACCCATTTAGGTTTCGGGCCTTTCCCTCCGCTCCAGGTATTATCGCCCATCCTGTATTTAACGGCAGCTGTTTTTTTCTCTTTTGGAGCTTTGAGCAGGCTGGTCTTTCCTCTTGATTGAAGATCATCAGGTGTAATACCGAACTCATCCATCTTTGCTTTAATCTCTTCGATAGCCTGCTTTTTACCGGCGGCTTTCTGAGCAGCGACAAGTTGCTGCAATTCAGCAATCTGTGCTTCCAATTCAAGAATAGTTGGCATTGCAATAGGATTTTAATTCACAGAATAAACATCAGACATAATTAATGTAACTATTTTTCAGAAAAGCACGCAGCACGTTCATCTCCAATGATTCAGCAAAAACAGAAATCACCGGCTTGATTGCCGGGACAGGTACTCTCATATAACTTTCCGGATATTGTGTTTTATCAAATACCTCCACGAAAAAAAATAAACAGAAAAACATCTCGAAAGAGTCTGAAGATATTATAAACGTTCAGCGAGTGATACTTTATTACCGTTTTCGCTATTAAACCGATTATTCCTCAGAAAGCAGGAGCGGGAAAAAAAGTCCTTTCCGGTGACAGATGATGCGCCATAAAAGCAGAAAACCCGCAGCCCCTTGGGGAACTGCGGGTTATGTTGCCGGTGCACTCGCAAGGACTCGAACCTTGGACCCACTGATTAAGAGTCAGTTGCTCTACCAACTGAGCTACGAGTGCATCTGAAAGCCTCTTATTTTACTGGAACTGCTGGCAAATCCGGGGTTGCCGGCGTTTTTGGCAATACAGGCAGACTTTTCGCTGGCGCCTGGACAGGTGCGGGCGCACTCTCCTGCAGAACGCTTTTTGAATCTTTCTGCCTTGCTTCTCTTGCCGGCAGGGTAAACTGTGCGATGAACGCTGCAACCATGAGAACTGCTGCAAGAACCGCAGTGATCTTGCTGAGAAAATCGCCTGTTCTCCTGACGCCAAGGGTCTGAACCGTACCGAGACTGGCTATACCTCCGGTAAGACCGCTGCCGCTTTTCGGGCTCTGAAGAAGAATCACTCCTATGAGCAGGATCGATGCGAGCAGAGCGATTATTACAAGGAAAACATGCATTTCCGGCCGATTGATTAACGTTCCAATGTTCTGAATATCGTATCTTATCACTGATAAAGGCTCTTAATTTAGCAACTTTTGCATTATTTCCAAGCCGTGTTTTCCGAAGCCGCCAAAATCCTTATCATCGTTGGAGTGATTGCCGTAATCTGCGGTTTGCTGCTTATGGCTGCCGAAAAGACAGGTTCGAGCGCCTGGCTGAACTGGTTCGGCAACCTGCCGCTCGATTTTCATATTGAACGGGAGAATTTCCGGTTTTTCTTTCCGCTTGGAACCTCCATAGCGCTTTCCTTGCTGCTCAGCCTCGCGATATTCCTTTTCAACAAATTCATCCGCTGACCCTTTATGCCGGAACCAATCAGAACAACAGGCCGCAAGGCAACAGTTACAAGAACCACCAAAGAAACCGATATCACGGCAACCATAGACCTCGACGGTTCGGGTTCAGCCGATATACGCTCTGGCGTGGTTTTTCTCGACCACATGCTCACCAACTTCAGTCGGCACTCCGGCATCGACATTGCGCTGACCTGCAAGGGGGATATCGATGTAGACGATCACCACTCTGTGGAAGATATAGCGCTGGTGCTCGGTACGGCCGTGCAACAGGCTCTCGGTGACAAAAGAGGTATACAGCGTTATGGCTGGTCGATGATTCCGATGGACGAATCGCTTGCCCGATGCGCCCTCGATCTCGGCGGAAGAAGCTATTGCGTCTTCTCCGCGGATTTCCGTAGACCGGTGATTCAGGAATTTTCCACGGAAATGGTGGAACATTTCTTTGTGTCGCTGTCGAGAACCATGCACTCAAACATCCACATCGCGATCCTGGAAGGCAGAAACACCCACCACATGATCGAAGCGATGTTCAAGGCGTTCGCCTATGCCATGAAAATGGCCGTTGCAGTAACCGGAAATGATCTGCCGTCAACGAAAGGAACGCTGTAGGCCGCATGTAAAAAGGAACTGTAAAGTAAAAAAGGTTGCCGGGGAATTATTCCGGCAGCCTTTTTGCTGTTCTCTGGCACGCGACAGCTGCTTTATTTCGCGTAAGCTATCGAGCGCCTCTCCCTGACTATCGTCACCCTGATCTGGCCGGGATACTGGGCTTCGGATTCGATTTTGTGGGCTATGTCGTGCGCCAGGACGTCAGCCTGTGAATCGCTCACGTTATCGCCTTCGACGATCACCCGGATTTCACGTCCGGCCTGCAGCGCATAGGTTTTAAGCACGCCGGGAAATCCCTTTGCGATCTCTTCGAGACTTTCGAGACGCTTGACATTGCCATCGGCAGTCACGGCGCCCCGCGCACCAGGCCGGGAGAGCGATATGACGTTGGCTGCATCGACAAGATCGGCCAGCGGCGACTCTTTTTCGACATCGCCATGGTGGGCCGCAACGGCATTGAGTACAAGCGGAGATTCATTGAATTTCTTCAGGAAAGCGCTTCCGGTAATGGCATGCGGCTCATTGCTTTCCGGCAGCACGAGACCGATATCGTGCAGAAGGCCCGCGCGCTTGGCAAGACGGGCATCGAGCTTGAGTTCGGCAGCCATGAGACCAGCGAGCATTGCGACCTCGCGGCTGTGGTGCAGCAGATTCTGGCCGTAGACGGTATGGAACTTCATGTTTCCGATCAGTCGAACCAGCTCGGATGGCATATCGGGAATCTGCAGCGAGGAGAGAGCCTCTTCTCCTGCGCTCATAATAACGTCGTCGATCTCTTTTCTTGCATCCTGATATGCTTTTTCGATCGCCACGGGATGGATGATTCCGTCGATGAGCAGTTTCTGCAAGGTAAGCTTGGCAAGTTCCCGACGAAGCGGATCGAAACAGGAAAGAATAACGACTTCCGGAGTGTCATCCACGATGATATCGACGCCGGTCGCGTTCTCGAATGCTTTGATATTCCGCCCTTCGCGGCCGATAATGCGGCCCTTGAGTTCGTCGCTCTGGATATGCACCACGGAAAGCGCGTTTTCGGTGGCCTGTTCGAAGGAGATTCTCTGGATTGCGGTGAGCAGGGTCTTTTCTGCAAGCCGTTCCGCCTGCTGTTCGGCATCCTCATGAATGCGATGAATGGTTTCTGTAGCCTCCTCACGCGCTTTCGATACCATGTTGTCGATAAGCATCTGGCGAGCCTCTTCAGCCTGCAGGTTGCTGATGCTTTCAAGCCGCTGATTCTGCTCGGCTATGATCCGTTCGAGTTCCGACGCGCGGTTTCTGACGGACTCCATGGTCTGTTCGATCTCCTTGCGCTGCTCCTGCAGCTTCCGTTCCGCATCACGCAGATCCTGACTCTGCTTTTTCAGCTGCCCTTCCTTCTGCTGAACCTGTTTCTGTAGCTGGGTGAACTTGTTGTTCTTGATGACGACTTCCTGGTCGAACTCGCGCCGTTTTTTCTTCCACTCCTGATTGACTTCCGTAACTTTCAGATCCTTGTACTCGTTTGCCTCCTTCTGGGCTTCCTGAACGATCTGAACCGCACGTTCTTCAGCTTCCAGCACCTTGGTAGTACCGAGACGTTCAAGGAAGAACCGACCCAGAAAAAAACCGACAACAAAAAACGCGACTGCCGCAAAAACGATCAGAAACAGGTTTATGACAATCCCCATTACCGTTTACCTCCTTTTACATGTTCCGCCACTCCGGGATGGACGCACCGTTTAAAACAAAAAAATCCGCACAAGGCGGGATGTGTAAGATTCAAGAACCCGTGTGACACGGTGGGCGCCTCCTTCCGATTTTTTGCTTCCAATGCGGCACTGTACCAGCTGCCGTTGAACCCCGGTAAAACCGGCAGCTCAATCAAGGCCTGCAATCAAAAAGAAGAGTTCGGCTCCCGTCTGAATAGTGTTAGTTCTTTTACTTACAATACACCCCTTTACCTGGTGCGGATATTTCTTCTGCTGTAATGTAAATCTTTCCTACAAATTCTGCCCTATAAAAACGTTGAGCCGGCTGATTTTCTGCTGGAGCGCTTCGATTTCTGCTTCAAGTTCGATTTTTTTTTCAGCAAACGAAACAGCGGATAGCACTGCAAGTTTCACCGGTTCAAAAGAAGGCGCTTTTTCGGCGAACAGCCGCATGACCTGGTCAACGTCCTGAGCCGCCTTTTCGGTCAGCTCCCGGCTTTCGACCCTCAACGGATAAGTTTCGCCGTATACATTTACATCGATCTTTTCCATACGGAATCTCCTACAAGTTCCGGTTGGTTCTCAGTTCCATTTCGATTTTCTGCAATATCAGCACAAGCTTCTGTTTCACCCGATATTTTTCGGCATGAGTCAGTTCGGATTCCTGACCGGATGATGAGACAGAGCCGGCGCCGGGTAGTTTGCATGATCTCAGTATATTCTGGAGCGATGCAAGTTCAGACCGCAGCAGATCGTTTTCCTTCCGGCACTCGTCAAGCCGGGAAACGAGGGTTCCGACATTTTCTTCAAGCCGGCTGAAATCGGCCGCAATCTTATGCTCAACCTCGTCTTGCATGGAACTATAACCATATCAAACTTGTCGAATTACCGCACCAAGTTGCTTGCCGGCATCACTGCCGGCTTTTTCGAGAATATCGCTGATTCTCTCATCATGCAGTGTACGCTCGTAATCGACAATATCAATAGAAAGCGCCACACTGCGTTCTTTGCCGTGCTGACTGTCGCGTTCGAACTGGTCGAATACGCTGACCCTCCTGATAAGGGAATCGCTTGATCGGACGACATCGACAAGCTGCTGAACGGCAATACCTTCGGGGAGAACGAACGATAAATCTCTCTGGACGGCAGGAAACCTTGATGGCGGTTCGTAGGCAACGGAGGCAGTGAAAGCTTCCTGAAGCAACGCAACATTGATTTCGGCAAGAAAAACCTCCTGCCCTATATCGAACGCATCGAGCACAGCAGCATCCATCATCCTTACCGTACCTGCCCTGCAGGCCCGGCTCCCATCCTGTCCCGGCAGTATCACTTCGATACCAACCGTATTTTCATTATATACAATAAGCGATGATTTTTCAAGTAAATTCAGTTTCTCTAGCAGCATCTCGACAGCGCCGGTCATATCGTACACATCGCTTGTCACCGACTGCTGATTCCAGAGCCTGGGATGACGAGCCCCGGTAATGGCCATCACGAGGTATTCCTTCTCCGAAAACGCATCGAGCGGCGACATACTTTCTCCCCCGGATTCATTGCCGGTAAATCCGCGTGCAACCTCGAAAACCCTGAGATCCCTGTTGCCATGACGGATATTATGGGCGATTACCTTAAGAAACGCCGGCACAAGCGAAGGACGGAGCACTTCGAGACCTTCGCTGATGGGATTGAGCGCCGCAACGACCCTGCTGTCGAAAAGTTCCGCTTCAGAGCGTCTGACCAGCGGATTGGTAAGAATCTCCCTGAAATTCAGTCCCGCCGCTATCCCCCTGAGATAATCGGGAAAGTATTCGGGAACCGTTCTCATTGATGGATACGAGGTCACCATGCGCGACGATGCCTCAATATTGTCGTAACCGTAAACTCTTGCGATCTCTTCGACAAGATCGATTTCAGCCGTCACATCAATCCGCCACGAAGGCACATAAAAAGTCATCGAGTCGTCTCCGGCCTTTTCATGGCAGCGGAATCCGAGACGAACAAGTATCTCCTTGATCGTCTCCGGACTGATGGAACTGCCGAGCATGGTGTTTGCCCGATCGGGCCTCAGATCGACAGCAAGCTCGTCCGACGGCACGGAGCCGCATTCCCGTGCGGAAGCGATCTCACCGCCGGCAAGATCGAGAATGAGCGCAACGGCGCACTCGGCAGCGCACTTTACATTCAGTAGATCGACTCCGCGTTCAAAACGATAGGAGGAATCGGACGATATTCCTGCCCGCCTGGCGGATTTCCTGACCCTCGAAGGCAAAAAATATGCCGATTCAAGCAGAATGTCCGTCGTCTCCTGAGTCACGGAAGAATCGAGTCCGCCCATCACCCCGGCAAGTGCCGCAGGTTTTTCTGCATCGCAGATAACCGGCATTCCCTGTTCGGGAACGCAGAGTTCCTGGTTGAGCAGGGTAAATGCTGACGAAACGTCACTGCGCACAACCACCCGGCCGCCCGATAGTTTTGCGAGATCGAATGCGTGCAGCGGCTGACCCAGTGAATGCAGTATGTAGTTTGTAATATCGACAATATTGTTCCTTGGCTTCAGCCCGATACTCTCAAGGCGGGCCTTAAGCCATCCCGGAGACTCCCCGACGGTAACGCCCCGGATAACAACTGCGGTGTAGAAAGGGCAGGCTTCCGTATCGATGAGTTCAACGAGGTCTCCCGATGCGGAAAAATCCACCGCATGCCGGGCCGGCAGCACAATCTCTTCGGGCGAGGCAAGCTCCCTTGCCAGACCGAGATGCGAAAGCACGTCCGGACGGTTCGGGGTTACGGCAATATCAAGCATGACGTCGCCCTTCAGCACCGACGAAAAAGGGGTTCCCGGAACAAGGGATGCATCGAGTTCCATGACGCCCGAATGGTCGTCAGACAGACCGAGTTCGTCTGCGGCGCAGATCATGCCGAACGAGCGGACTCCGCGGATTTTGGATTTTTTTATTTCGAATGCCTCACCGTCGGGCCGGGTGAGTCTGGCGCCAACCTTCGCGACCGGTACCGCCATTCCCTCACGAATGTTGGACGCTCCACAGACGATCTGCAGCGGCTCGTCGCCGCCGGCATCCACACTGCAGACCGTCAGGCGATCCGCATCGGGATGCCTCTCTACCGATTCAATGCGGCCGACGACGACATGGTCGTCAGAAAGCTTGCTCTCATGCACCTCCTCGACTTCGAAGCCGAGAAAAGTCAGCTTGTCAACCAGGGAGGGAATATCGGGATTGAACGAAGGAAGGAACTCCTGAAGCCAGCCGACAGATATTTTCATAGGAAAGGAAAATCTGCATTTGCTAAATGGTAAAAGCCCTGGACTGGAGAGGTACAGAGCTTGATAAACCGCTGAACGGAAGGTTGCGCTGTTTCCTGCGCAGGAAGGAAAAACTTTGTGACCCCAACGGGATTCGAACCCGTGCTACCACCTTGAAAGGGTGATGACCTGACCACTAGTCGATGGGGCCTTCTGCGGGTGAATGAGGGGACTCGAACCCCCGACCTCCAGGGCCACAACCTGGCGCTCTAACCAACTGAGCTACAATCACCATATAAACTTATGGCACTACCTTGTATGCCCGACTGGACTCGAACCAGTAACCCTCAGCTTAGAAGGCTGATGCTCTATCCATTGAGCTACGGGCACAGCGCACTTTTCAACGATCCAACCTGTCGGGGCACCGAGACTCGAACTCGGGACCTCCTGCTCCCAAAGCAGGCACGCTACCAACTGCGCCATGCCCCGTTCCTTAATGGAAGGCTCATAATATACGACAAGGAAGAACATTACCAAACAAAATAATCCCCTGAAAAAAAATAATTCACCGAAGCATGAACAGAAGAACTTCATCCAGGAGTATCGGATGCTTCGCATCCGATACTCCTGGCTCCCGACTCCCACCTCCTCTCTCCTGTCTCCCGATCTTCCCCGCCTCACCGCCCACTGCCAAAAATCCTCAATCCGTGAAAATCCAATCTTTCAATCAGCGGGAACCGCGTTCTTCTCCTTATTGCTGGATAGCCTGACAGCTCATTAACTGAAAAGCTTGACACAACCCACCAATCCACTCTCTTCCATCTTTCTGTATCAATCCGTGTTAATCTGTGGGTAATAAATCTTCCTTTTCCGGCCCACCGCTCACAACTCACGGCCCACGTCTTTTCCCGCCTTACCGCACGCCGTTCACCAGCAAAGTCCCCGCGAGTCTCATGAGCTGGAGTTCGAGCATTTTCGATTCGTACCTTGCCGAAGCGATCGATTTTCTTGCGTCTACAAGATTAAGCTGCGCCTCCCTGAATGTGGTGCCTGTTGCCTGACCGAGAACATAGAGTTCCCTGGTTCGGCGAAAATTAAGTTCGGCAGATTCGATATTGCTTTCTTTGAAACGAAGTATTTCCCGGCTGTTCATGTAGGCCTGATAGGTGTCGGCGGTTTTTTTCTCCACAATATCAGAAGCCTTCTGCAGAAGAATGCTGCGATTCAGCAGCGCAAGCCGCGCATTCCCGGTTTTAATGGCCGTCTGGAATCCGTCGAAAAGGTTATAACTCAAGGTCAGCGATGCGGACAAACCCGGTTCCGTATCGTTGAGTCCCGCATCGAATCCGCTTGCCGTCCTGCTCAAACCGTAACCGCCCTGAAAATCGATGCGCGGAAAAAAACCGGAGCGGGCCTGCTGCAGCTCTAAACGCGACAACTCGACAGCTTTTCTGGCAATCAGGTATTCTGCGCCTGCATTTAAAGCTGCAGCCCGAAGAGAATCGAGCCCCATGACAGGGCGAAAGGTAACGTCCGTCACGACCGGGCCCACCTTAGCGGAAGGTCGTCCGAGCAGCAGATTGAGCGCCCGCCTGGCATTCTCTTTCTGCAGCCGCGCCTGAAGCCAGCTGACGCTGTCGTTATTGGCATCGACCATCGACGACAGCACCTCCTGGGTATTAGCCTGACCGTACTCCGAACGAAGCCTGGCCCTGCGAAGCCTCTCAGCGGAAATTTCAACCGCATCTCCCGCCACCCTCAGTTGCTCCTGGGCGTTGGCAAGATCGTAAAACGCCTTGCTGACGTCAATGACGATCTGCTCAATGGCATTGCGTGCCTGCAGCGTACCAATCTCCCCGACGCTCTTCAGTTTCCTGAAGGTATAGATATTGCCGAACCCGTTAAATAGGGTGTATGATGCCTGCAATTGAGCCGTACTGGTAGTGAATTCCTTTCCTGCCGGAGTCGTGCTTCCGGGATTATCGCTGTATGCGGCTTTCGATACCAGATCGATCTTCGGCAGAAGTCCGGCATTACCGGCGTGCGCATTGTTTCGGGCAATACGCTCTTCGTTTCTTGCGACCCTGATGTCCGGATTTTTTTCAAGCGCAAGCAGAATTGCCTCTTCAAGCGATAGCGGCGCAACGACGCCATCCTTTGCAGCCGCTGCAGAAAACGGCAGCAGCATCAGAAGCAGGCCCGATAAAAAAATGAGATGCAGCAATCTGTTCATGACACAGGCAGACAATACGTTTGAACGAATCAATGGACATCCGAAAAGAGCTCTTCCCGCAAGGCAGGTTCAACCTCTTCTGCAGTAACCCTGCGTCTTTCGACAAGTGCAATGACCCCCTGCTTCGCACGGTTGAAAAGCACCAGCAGTGCAGGCAGCATGATAAGAGTCAGCGTAGTACCGAACAGCAGTCCGTAAGCCACGGAGATCGCCATCGGAGAAAGAAACTGCGCCTGGCGGCTCTGTTCGAAAATAAGCGGCCCGAGACCGGCAACCGTCGTCAGGGAAGTAAGGATGATCGGACGGAACCTGCTGATGCCCGTTTCATACAGCGTACCGAGAAAATCTCCGCCCTCTTTGAGCCTTGCGTTCATTGTGCTTATGAAAACAAGCGAGTCGTTGACGACTATGCCGATCAGGGCAATCACGCCGTAAAGCGAGAGCATGCTGAGAATATAACCCTGGATGAAATGGCCCCAGGCGACGCCGACAAGACTGAACGGTATGAGAATCAGAACGATGAACGCCTGCAGAAATGACCGGAATGTCACGACAATGATAAGATACATGATGAGAAAAAGCACGGGAAAGGCAATTTTCATCGATCCGGTGGTTTTGCCGCTCTCCCGGCTTTGTCCCTCGAAATTGAAACTGACGTCAGGAAATTCGTCGAGAACGCCAGGCATGACGTCAGTACGGATGGTTTCCAGGAGATCCGGAACCGCCGTGTTCGGATCCGAAACATTGGCCTCGATTTTTACGATCCGCTGGGCATCGATATGGTTGATCGCGGAGACCCCGCGAGATATGGTAATCCCTGCAATCTCCCCGAGAGGCACCGTACGACCGTCAGAAAGCCTGATGCGCATCGCTTCGAGCGCCCTGAGCGATGCGCGCTCATGCTCGCGGTAACGAATCCATACCTTGACTTCGTCGATACCTTTCTGCAGCCTCTGCGTTTCGAGACCGAAATACGCGCTCCGCACCTGGCTCATGACATCCGATGTCGTGAGCCCAAGCCCGTAAGCCCTTGCGTTCAGGGTAATCGAAACCTCCTCGAGACCGGGAGGATCATTATCGGAAACATCCTTGAGCTCCTTCATATTTTTCAGCAGGAGCTCAAGCTTCTCCTTGGCGGCCCTGAGCTGCTGCAGATTATCGCTTTTCAGGGCGATGGATACCGGCATGCCCCACATACCCGCTCCTCCGATCAGGAGTTTCGTCGCACCCTGAACCCGGCCTGTTTTCGTGCGGATCCGGTCGGCTATCTCCTGGCTGTCGATCCTGCGGAGACGGCTGTCGACAAGGGATATCCGCAGTCCGCCCTGATGTCCTTTCGGCCCGATCGTCCTGCCGATAGCGGTCACAAGGCCCTCGCCGCCTCCCTGCTCGTGCATATACTCGTCGTTTACCTGCCATACCTTCCGTTCCATATCGGCAAGAACTCCGAGGGTTACGGAATCTCGTGCACCGGCCTGCATTTCAAGAGTCACCTGTATGTTGTCCTGCTCGATAACCGGGAAAAATGTGGTTTTGATAAGCCCGCCCTGCATGGCGCCGAAAGTGATGAAAAAAAGTGCGACCGGAATTGCCGCAGTTATAAGCGGATTATTGATGCTGAATTTCAGTACGGGAGCGTAGAGAAGATCCCGCTGAAAATGCAGAAAAGCCTCCGACTTCCTCAGGAGCCAGCTCTTGCCGCCCGGAGCCTCATGAAGCGCTCTGGAGTGCGCAATGTGGGCAGGAAGAATGAAGACGCTCTCCACGAGGGAGATCAGCAGCGTCGTAATCGCGACGAAGGCGATATCCTTGACCCGTTTGCCGAGATCGCCGTCGAGGAAAAGAAAGAGCATAAAAAGCACCACCGTCGTCATGATAGCCGCGGTTATTGCTGGCAGAACCTCGAGCGTTCCCGAAATTGCCGCCTGCATGGGCTTCTCCCCTTTTTCGTAACGCTGATAGATGCTCTCGGCAATCACGATACCGTCGTCAACCAGAATGCCGACCACAAGAATCATGGCAAGCAGCGAAACCACGTTGATGGTCAGTCCATAGATTGAACCGAGAATGAACATGCCGGCGAACGAGAAAGGAATGCCTGCGGCGACCCAAAGGGCAAGACGGGGGTTGAGCGAAAACGAGAGAAACAGCACCACAAGAATCATGCCCAGAATGCCGTTGCTGCTGAGAATATCCGCTCGCTCCCTGACGATCGCCGAACCGTCTCGCAGCACTTCCGCACGCACATCGGAATGCCGGGCATCGAACTCCTGCATATACTTCCTGACCCCTTCGGCAATAACGAACATATCCTCGTCAGCGCTTTTTTCGATATCGACGGTGACCGAAGGCTTTCCGTCGAACCATGTGCGGTCGGGAACCTCCGACCATCGGTCGCGCACCGAGGCTACATCGCGAAGACGAACCACGGAACCTCCGGAGACTGCACGTACGACGATATTTTCCAGTTCTGCAGCGCTGTACCCTTTGTTATCGGCCCTGATAAGCAGCTCCTCTTTCGAACCGCGAATCGTACCCCCGGTTATCTTGAGATTGGTACGGTTCACAGCCGCGGCGATTTCGGAAAACGCAAGACCGTAGGACCGCATGGCTGTTTCGCTGACGCTGATTTCGATCTCCTCCTCGGGAAAGCCGCTCAGCGTTACTTTAGAGGCGATACCGGCATTGCGAAGGTCCCGCTCGACGCGGCGGGCATATGTTTTCAGAGTCAGAAGATCGACGTCGCCGTAGAGCGCATAGGCCACGACAAAATCCCTTCGATCCTGCTTGTATATCTGCATCTTTTCAAGCCCTGCAGGAAACGAACCGATCTGATCGACCGCATTGGTAACCTCCTGAAGCAGTTCGTTGGCATCGACGTTTTTTTTCAATTCCACGGTAATCGTGGCGCTGTTCTCAGCCGAAACGGATGTCACGCGGTCGATACCGGTCACGCCCTTGAGCTTGTCTTCGATTTTCAGGGTCACCCCCTCCTCGAGTTCTTCCGGAGAAGCTCCTGGCCAGGTTGCGGTAACATATATGAAATTCGGCGGAATATCGGGAAAGAAGGTGGTCCTGATCTGGCTGAATGCAAGCAGACCGAAAAGCATCACTGCTAGATAGATGGCGTTGCTGAGCACCGGATATCTGACGAAATGCCTGATGACTGCTTTCAAGGGCGCCTCCGTTCTCTTGCGTTTTGATTGCGGAACCTTAGCTGCATGGCATTCAGGGCTTCAGATACAAAGAGGCATCCTTGCCATCGAACATGCCTGGAACCATCTCGACAGGGAGCCGGATGCCGTCGGGAAGTCCGGCAATGATGGCCCGATCGTCATGGTAGGCAAGAACATCGACCTTCTTCAGCACAAAACGTGAGCCCTCGATCACATATACGCGGTTTTCTTCCTGAACCATCTTGCGGGGAATACTGAATGCCCCGTTGAAAGTTACCGGAATACGAGCGGTAAGATACATGCCGTCCCTGAGCCGCGGATCAGCAAGATCGATATAGACCGATACCGATTGTGTGCTCGGCGTAATATTGGTATTGATACGCCTGATTACCCCCTGAACGGCGCCGCTGAAATCCTCCGATACGACAGGAACAGGGGTGCCTGATCTCAGCAATGCCGCCTGCCGGATTCCGACCGAGGCCTGCAGTTCATAGCTGCCCGTTGCCGCAAACTCTCCGATTTTCTGTCCGGTTCGTATCAATGCACCCGGATTGACTTCTGACATGGTGACCACTCCGTCGAAAGGAGCTATGATGCGGTATTTCGAGAGCGTTGCTTCCATGCTTTTAATTGCATAGAATCTGTTGTACACGTTGCGCGCAGCAAGGTAGTTCCGCTCACGGTCCGACGCCGGTTCAGGAAGGGCCGGCACAGGCGCTTCTATCCGGAACGTTTCGGTATAACGCTTCCATTTGTCGGACTCCCGGGGAAAATCGATGATAATATCGGGAAGCACAAGCGTCATCAGATTGAGAAAACTGCTCTTTTCGGCAAGCACGCTGTTGCGGTAAACACTGTCGTCGATAACGAGCAGCGTCTCTCCACGGCGAAACGAGCTTCCTTCCCTGAACAGCCTGGTCCCGTCCCGGAACACGCCCGAGACTTCCGCATAGATTTCGATTTTCCTGACAGCCTCGATCGAACCGCTCGTTTCAAGCGGTATGGAAACCATACCGTTCCGAACCGTCGCAACCTGCAGCGCTGCCGCGGAAGGGCCTTTTTTCTGAGTCGCCGACTCCGGCTTCTGCCTTCCAAGCAATCCGCCCAGCATGATTCCAGCCAGAATGATCGCCCCCGCAACGGCCAGTGAGAGATACTTTTTTCCTGCCTCCATACTTTTGCTCATGTGCATGCCTCTTCTGATGGTACTATAACCGATGCCCTTCAAGAACAACCCAAACCGAAAAAAATCGATACGAGAGCCTTAAGTTCATCGTGATACAACATGTTTAAAGCCTCTCCCGGAGTAACGACCCTGCGTTGACGCAGGTACATTTCATCCCATTCTTCAAGCATGGTTTCGATATACATGGGATAGACCTTTACCGAAAACCCTTTACCGAACTTCCGGTAACGGTATTCGCCTATATGATCGCCATGAACCTTTCCGATAAGACCGGCCTCTTCATAAGCCTCCTTGGCCGCCGATTCGGCAGGCGAAATACCCCGTTCCACATATCCTTTCGGAATGATCCAGCGATCGGACTTTCTTGCCGTTATGAGTACGAGTCTGTCATCGAGCAGGGGGATTACCCCGGACTGTTTAAAAAACCTTTTCAACGCAGCTTCTGCAGGGTTCTTTTTTTATTTTTTAATCGCACGCCGATAAAATACGATTGATTTTGATTTTTCCGTCATACCACAACAATCCCCGCCAAAGTTCTGATTTACCCTGAAATTCATTAAAATAAACGAGAGTATCTTTCATATAACCCCATACAACAACACTCCTGCCATGAAAGCCATCATCCCTGTTGCCGGTGTCGGCACGCGCCTGCGTCCGCATACCTTCTCCCATCCCAAAGTGCTGCTGAACGTAGCCGGAAAACCCATCATCGGCCACATCATGGACAAGCTTATCACTGCCGGCATCGACGAAGCCATTGTTATCGTCGGCTATCTGGGCAACATGGTCGAGGAGTGGCTGAGAAAGCACTATTCGATCAGATTCACATTCGTCAACCAGGCCGAGATGCTGGGACTGGCGCATGCGATCTGGATGTGCAAACCATACGTCAACCCGGATGAACCGGTATTCATCATCCTCGGCGACACCATCTTCGAAGTGGATCTGCAGCCCGTACTGCAAAGCGGAATATCAACCCTCGGCGTTCACGAAGTGGACGACCCCAGACGGTTCGGCGTAGCAGTCACCGAAAACGGCAACATCGTCAGACTGGTCGAAAAGCCCGACGAGCCGGTAAGCAAGCTTGCGATCGTCGGCCTTTACTTTATAAAAAATGCCGGTTCGCTTTTCTCATCGATCGATTACATAATCGAAAACGGCATCAGAACCAAGGGCGAATACCAGCTCACCGATGCCCTGCAGCTTATGATCGAACGCAATGAACCCTTCACGACCTTTCCGGTCAGCGGATGGTACGACTGCGGAAAACCCGAAACCCTGCTCTCGACAAACGAAACCCTTCTGCAGAAAAAACACACAACAGGATCCTATCCCGGCTGCATCATCAACAACCCGGTCTTCATTGCCGAAAACGCTTCTGTGGAAAACGCCATTATCGGGCCGAACGCAACCATCGGCGAACATGCCGTGGTCTCGGATGCGATCATCAGGGACTCCATTATCGGAAACGGCGCAAAGGTAAGCAGCATCATGATCAATAACTCCATTATCGGCAACAGCGCCTCTATCGGCGGCAGTCCTCATGAAATCAATATCGGCGACTGCTCGGAAATCAGGCTGCGGTAAGAGATTTTTTGCATGAATGACGCCGATTGCTTACATTTTTGCTTTGTTATGCAACGGCATCCCCATTACCTATGGACACGGTGCCGCAGGCTTGCCGGGAAAACCTTTTCCGGCACCTGCAGGAAGGTTTTCCGTGTCCAGTCGTTTCCCGCTGAAATTCCACTTGCCGGAAATCCGCCTCCTGACGTTTTTTCTTTCGTTCATGTTGTTCGTTTAACCAAAACACTACCAGAACCATGTCACAGTCAAGGTATTTCTTTACCTCCGAATCCGTTTCCGAAGGACACCCGGACAAAGTTTCCGATCAGATTTCCGATGCCGTGCTTGACGAGTTTCTTCGCCAGGACCCCAATTCAAGAGTAGCGTGCGAAACATTCGTCACCACCGGTCAGGTTATCGTCGGCGGCGAAGTCACCACAAAGGGTATCGTCGATATTCAGAAGATCGCCCGCAGGGTCGTCACTGAAATCGGTTACACAAAGGGCGAATACATGTTCGAAGCCAACTCCTGCGGTGTACTCTCCGCCTTGCACAGCCAGTCGCCCGACATCAACCGTGGCGTTGACCGCAAGGAAGAAATCGCCGACGAGTTCGACCGCGTCGGAGCCGGCGACCAGGGCATGATGTTCGGCTATGCCTGTACGGAAACTCCCGAGCTGATGCCTGCAGCCATCCAGTTCGCCCAGCAGCTTGTCAAGAAACTTGCCGAAATCCGCAAGGAAGGCAAAATCATGACCTACCTCCGCCCCGACTCGAAAAGCCAGGTGACCCTCGAATATATCGATGATAAAGTCGCCCGCGTCGATGCCGTGGTTGTTTCGACCCAGCACGATCCGGAACCTGAAGGCATGAGCGAAGCCGAGTTCCAGGCCGTTATCAAAAAAGACATTATCGAAAATGTCGTCAGAAAAGTCATTCCTGCAGAACTGCTCGATGAAAACACAAAATTCCACATCAACCCGACAGGGCGCTTTGAAATCGGCGGACCTCACGGCGACACCGGTCTGACCGGCCGCAAGATCATTGTCGATACCTACGGCGGCGCGGCACCTCACGGCGGCGGCGCATTCAGCGGCAAAGACCCCTCGAAAGTCGATCGCAGCGCAGCTTACGCTTCGCGCCACGTTGCAAAGAACATCGTTGCCGCAGGACTTGCCGACAAATGCACCGTACAGGTATCCTACGCTATCGGCGTGGCACGTCCCGTGTCGATCTACATCAACACCCATGGAACCGCCAAACAAGGCCTCAGCGACGCAGAGATCCAGGAAAAAGCCGAACAGATCTTCGATCTTCGTCCGGCAGCCATCATAAGAAGGTTCAATCTCGACAGACCTCATGGCTGGTGCTACCAGGAAACCGCCGCTTACGGTCACTTCGGCCGCGAGAACTTCCCGTGGGAAAAAACCGACAAGGTCGAAGAGCTGAAAAAAGCATTCAACCTGGCCTGACCCGCAAACCTGACCGAAACTCCGTTTCCCGCAGAAGGGAACCGGAGTTCCGGCTTACTCTGAAACTTTTTTAAACCAACAGATACTCATGACCATCGAAGCAGCAGTGCTTGACTACAAGGTTGCCGATATATCCCTTGCCGAATGGGGGCGCAAGGAGATAGAAATCGCAGAAAAAGAGATGCCCGGCCTTATGGCCACCCGACGGAAATACGCCGGGCAGAAACCCCTCAAAGGCGCCCGCATTACCGGTTCGCTGCACATGACCATCCAGACTGCGGTGCTGATCGAAACACTTGTCGACCTCGGCGCTGAAGTGCGCTGGGCGAGCTGCAACATCTTTTCCACACAGGATCACGCCGCCGCAGCCATCGCCGCCGCCGGTATCCCGGTATTTGCATGGAAAGGTGAAACCCTCGACGAATACTGGTGGTGCACCCGCCAGATCCTTGAATTCGAAGGCGGCAAGGGCCCGAACCTCATCGTCGATGACGGCGGCGACGCGACGCTCATGATCCATCTCGGCTACAAAATCGAGAACAACCCGGAACTGCTTGAAAAAACCCCTGGCAACGCCGAAGAAAAAGCCCTTTACCAGCAGCTTCGCGAAGTATACGGCGAAGACACACAGCGCTGGCACAAGGTTGCTGCCGACATGAAGGGCGTCTCCGAAGAGACCACAACCGGCGTACACCGCCTCTATCAGATGATGGAAAAAGGCGAACTGCTCTTCCCGGCCATCAACGTGAACGACTCGGTCACCAAATCGAAATTCGATAACCTCTACGGCTGCCGCGAATCGCTTGCCGATGGAATCAAACGCGCGACGGACGTCATGATCGCCGGCAAGGTCGTTGTCGTACTCGGCTACGGCGACGTGGGCAAGGGATGCGCACACTCCATGCGCTCTTACGGCGCCCGTGTGATCGTAACCGAAATCGACCCGATCTGCGCCCTGCAGGCATCGATGGAAGGCTTCGAAGTAACCACCATGGAAGATGCTGTTGGAGAAGGAAACATCTTCGTCACAACCACCGGAAACAAGGACGTCATCACCCTCGAACACATGAAGCTGATGCGCGACGAAGCCATCGTCTGCAACATCGGTCACTTCGACAATGAAATCCAGGTCGAAGCGCTCAACAGCTTTGCGGGCGCCAAAAAACTCAACATCAAGCCGCAGGTGGACAAATACACCTTCGAGAACGGCAACTCTATCTATCTGCTTGCCGAAGGCCGTCTTGTCAACCTCGGCTGCGCGACCGGACACCCCTCATTCGTGATGAGCAACTCCTTCACCAACCAGACCCTCGCGCAGATCGAGCTCTGGACGAAAGAGTATGCCATCGGCGTCTACCGGCTGCCGAAAGAACTCGACGAGGAGGTTGCAAGACTGCACCTCGGACAGCTTGGTGTCAAACTCACGAAGCTCTCAAAAGAGCAGGCCGAGTATCTCGGCGTTCCGGTCGAAGGCCCCTACAAGCCCGACCACTACCGCTACTGATCCCGCAAAGGTACAAAAACAGGAAAAGGCAGTCCGAAAGCTGCCTTTTCCTGTTTTATTCTTCGATCAGTCGGATCAGTCAGATCGGACTGATCCGACTGATCCTGCCTTGCATATGCTGGGGCGGCAGGATTCGAACCTGCGAATGTCGGCTCCAAAGGCCGATGCCTTACCGCTTGGCGACGCCCCAATACCATTTACAGGAACGGATAATACGGATTATCCTCGAAAAATCACAATCCGGCAAAACCCGCTAAAAGCTGAAAATGAATCTGAATGATATGCGCACTAAATAATCGGCGCAGCGTATATTGCGGCAAATAATCATCCGAACAACCATGGTGAAAACAAAAATCTGCGGCATTACGCGACTTGAGGATGCCCTGGCCTGCTGTCGGGCAGGGGCAGATGCGCTTGGCTTCAACTTCAGCAGAAAAAGTCCGCGCTCGGTTACGCCTGAAAAAGCAGCTGCCATTATTGATTCGCTGCCCCCGTTCGTCAGTTGCGCGGGAATTTTCGTTGAGCATTCGCCGGCAGAGATCAATGCGATCTGCCGTCAATGCCGGCTCCAGTTGGCACAGCTCCACTCCGAAACCTATACTGCAGCTCAAGCCCTGGCGATCGAACAGGTGAAGATCATTCGCGTCTTCCGGCCCGATTCCGGTTTCGACACCGCCGAGGTCCATCGATACGCCAGAGAAAGCGGCGTCAGGACGTTTCTCTTTGATGCCTTCCGCCCCGGCATGGAAGGCGGAACCGGAGAGCGAATCCGACAGGATCTCGCATCGCGCATTTTCGGCGAACTGCGCGATACCTACTGTACAATTCTTGCCGGCGGACTCAATCCTGATAACGTTGCCGAAGCAGTACAACTGACACTCCCCTACGCCGTGGATACGGCAAGCGGCGTCGAAACATCTCCAGGCATCAAAAACGCCGACAGGATCCGGGCCTTCGTCGCCGCAGCCCACGCCAACTGAACGCCCTCCGCTCAGTTGGCCAGAACATGACCGAGAATAAGTTCGGAAGTGGTATCGGGAAGCTCTACGGTGATGAGATGGCCGCAATCCGGCACGCAGACATAACTCCCTTTTTCGGTAAGCTCATGAAGTTTACGCGTATTTTCGCAGGTCATGATTGCGTCCCCTTCCCCGGCCACAAAAAGGATCGGCATATCGGCGGCACGAACCATTTCAGGCACCGATTCGGTCGTTTCAAGCGCGGTGATCTGACTGGTCGTCTGCTCGATAGCCTCGGGTGCGCAGAGGCCGAGACTTTTGAAGCCTATAAGAATATCATGCAGCATGACGGTGTTCTTTGCAAGCACGAGACGGGCGAAAATATAGGCCGGCAGCCACCAGGTAAGACCCCGGAGCAGGTTGTTGAACATGAAATTGATCGAGGCGGGAGCAACGGACGAAATAAATGCGTTGTTCGGCAGATAGCCGAAATTGAAAAACGTCATCGATGCGATCCGCCCTGGAGCTGTCCGGGCATAATCGAGCGCAACGAAAGGTCCGAATGAAAAAGCCGCGATATGAAAACGCCCGAGGCCAAGCCGGCTAACCAGAGCCCCGAGATCCTGAGCGAAAAAATCGATATGATAGTGTTTGGCGGGATCGTTGTCCGACCAGCCGTGTCCCCGCATATCGTAGGCGATCGTCCTTATTCCCTCCTGATTGAGCGCCTTGATGACATGGTGCCACCACATCCACCAGCAGTCCCACCCGTGAATCAGCACCACAACGGTTTTCGCATCTTCCGGTCCTGAATCGTGATAATGATGTACGATGCCGTTGAGTTCGATGAAACGGCTCTTCTCCATGAGCTCAAGCTCGTACTGCGCACGTCTGACTTCAGCAGTTGTTGAGGCATTGAGCTGCTCGAGAAGCTGAAGGCGGTAGTTTCTGAATTTAACGGTGGCCAGAGGCGGGATGGGCTGCTCCATAACGAGTTATGCTGATATTATCAAAACTGCGAGGAATCAACTGAAATATACAAAAGGATCCCGTCAATCATGACGGAAATCTTCATGCCGGCAATACGTCAGCCGCTCATGGCTGCCTGGCCGGAATTGGCGGAGGCGTCTGGAAAAATATTTTTTCGCACTCACGCCGGATTATTGCCTGCTGTTCGAGAATCAGCTCGGGATCGACGGTAAAATGATTGAGCAGCTGAGAGAATATCTGTATAGAGGTCTCGAACTTCTCGGTCACAACCACATCGGCACCCGCCTTGTAGAGGTTTTCCACTTCGTCGAGAGTTCTGGCCCTTACAATGACGAACGCTTTCGGGTTCACCTCGCGAATGGCGGGTATGCATTTGCGTACCGCTCCATTATCTGAAATGCCGAGCACCACGGCCCGGGCATGGTCTATACCGGCACGCAGCAGCGATTTCGTTTCCGTACAGTCTCCGTAATAGATCGGTTCGCCCTTTCGACGCATGGTTCTGACGATCTCCCTGTCGATTTCGAGCACCGAATACGAAATGTTGGTGGCATGCAGCACTGCGGCCACATTCTGGCCGTTCACTCCGAACCCGATGATCGCGGCGTGGATCTCGCCTGCACAGATGATCGTGCTGTCGGCGGGCCGCACCACCGGACCGGCGGACTCCCGCCTGGGCAGGGGAATGAATCCAAGCGCAGGCACAACCTGATCGGCCACTTTCGGAGCAACAGCTATCATTGCTGGAGTAACGATCATTGTCACCACAATAATGGCCAGCATGGCCTGGAAGACCTCGCCGGTAATAACCCTGTTGTTCAATCCGGATTCGGCCAGCACGAAGGAAAATTCGCCGATCTGCGCCAGCGCCATACCGGCCATCATGCTCACTCTAGTCGAATAGCCGAGAAAAAGCGACACCCCTGTGACGAGCAGACCTTTGACCAGCAGCACCGCAATCGCGATTCCGACGAAAAGCGGAAGATTGATCATTTTCACATCGAGCAAAAGTCCGACGGAAATAAAAAAAATGCTGGTGAACGCTTCGCGGAAGGGGTCGATGGTAACGCTGATCTGGTGACTTTCGTCCGTGCTGGCTATCACCATGCCGGCAACGAACGATCCCAGTGCCAGAGAAAGTCCGGCAAGAGAGGTGAGATAAGCAGCGCCGAAACAGATCACCAGCGCGCCGATAACCAGTACTTCACGCGCATGAAGAGAGGTGATCAACCGTACCATCTTCGGCATGAACAACCTGAATCCGGAAAATATCGCCGCGCCGAACAGCAGGATGAAACCGACTTTCCTGACGATATTGACGGTCGAGAGCACCGCATCGGGACTGAGAAAATTCACGCCGATCATAAGCGGTACGATCGCGATATCCTGGAATATCAGGATGCCGAGCGCAATCTTGCCATGGGGCAATCCCAGCTCGTTCCTGTCGGTAAGAATTTTAAGGCAGATGGCCGTACTGCTGACGGCAAAAGCAAAACCAAGAAAAACCGCAGCCTCTACGGATATACTCCTGCCGATGCTGTAGAGCAGCCAGTAGGCAATACAGCTGATGGCAAGACCTGTCACAAGAATCTGCACCATGCCGCCGAGCAGAACGATTTTCTTCAGTTTTCGCAGATCGTCAAGGGAAAACTCGAGACCGATAGTGAAAAGAAGCAGAATGACGCCAAGCTCGGCAAGCGTTGAAATGAGCTTTTCATCGTAAACCGCGCCAATACCCGAAGGACCAAGCAGAATGCCGGTAAAGATCAGACCGATAACCGGAGGAATCCTCAGACGCTGAAAAATCAGGATAATGACGATCGCCAGCACACCAATCAGTACCAGTTCGCCGAGGAAATCGAATTCGTGCATGATTACTTCAGATTCGGATCATCTCATGGTTCCGGTAAAAATCATACCACTCCCTGTATTTCTTTATTACAAAAAATACCGAACCTGAAAAAATGAAAAGGCGGCCATTTTGGCCGCCTCTTGAAAAAAAGTACCCGATACCGGTTACACCTGCACGTAAACCGACGACTTCGCGCCGCAGATAGGACATTTATCTGGAGGATTGACCAGTTCGATATGGCCGCATATCGGGCAGAGCCATATTTCGGTTGCGTTGATATCCTGGCCGTTCTGCACCGCCTCCATGGCTTTTTTATAGAGTTCGGCATGAACCTGCTCGGCTTTGACGGCAAAAGCGAACATGCGCTTTGCAGGATGGTCTTCAGCTGCAGCCTGTTCGAGCATCGGCGGGTACATTTCGGTAAATTCGCCCGTTTCGCCATCTATGGCCGTCTGCAGGTTTTCAGCGGTAGAACCGATTCCGCCGAGCGCACCGAGGTGGCCTTCAGCATGGATAAGCTCGGCCTGCGCCGTGGTTCTGAAAAGCTTTGCAACGTTCATGAACCCTTCGCGCTCGGCTTCCTTCGCAAATGCGAGGTATTTCTGGTTTGCCTGGCTCTCGCCGGCGAATGCTTCCTTCAGATTTTCTTTCGTTGTTGGCATGGTTGTGCTGTTTTGTTATTGTTCCCGATTCGTGCCTTGGGAGTTTTTGGTGCCCCGGGAAAAAAGATAAAAAAGAGTAGTAATGATTCGCAAATAATCCAAACAAATGGGCCGTCTACCTGTTTTTCTTGTAGAAGCCTTTCGAGCGGACAAGGCCGAACCACTCCCGCACCTGGGCCTCGGGAGTTTTATCCGTCGTCCAGTGGATGAAATTGGCAATATCCCGAACAGCGATCTTGCCCGTGCCGGGAAAATCAATCAATCTTGCCTCGCCGAGTTTCCATATCTGCGGCTGGCGAACGCTGCCCTTTTCGGGATGCTCGAATTCAAGGGGAGGAAAAACCGCATCGAGTGAACGATGGCGCCACTCCTCTTCGGGAACAGTAATGCATGCCGCATACTCCCCGTGAGGTTTCAGTGCCGCACATGCGGCTGCAAGCACAAGCGGACGGCCGAACAGATCGGTCACATACTCTCCCGGCGAACCGGTAAACCCTGCAACAACCATTCCGCTTGCTATGCCTATACCCGGCCTGAACCCCGGCTCATCCTTTTCGCCCAATATCCTCGCTGCCCGAAGCGCGTCGAGAAACGGATCGTCAGAACCGAAAGCGCCTGAAAACAGCATGATATGCGCATGGCCGAAAAACCGTTCGACAATGCAGAAACGTTCCTTTTCGAGCTGCCGGTGGATCCAGCCGAGAAACATGTTCTGATAGATGAGCAGCTCCGCAGGATCGAGTTCAAACGAAAGCCCGGCATATCCCGGAATACCCATGTAAAGAACCGAACAATCGACTTCAAGCCCTTTAATGGAAAACGGCCCTGCAAGCCTGTCGTCGATTTCCACATCGATAGTCAGCGGCTGGGAAAGCAACAGGTCCGCTACGGAATTAAAGGTGTGCGGTGTTTTCACTGGGGTATGAAACTTGTTCGGAAATCATTTTTTCAGGGCTCCTGCCCCGCCGGGGCTTGCCGGGCAACCGGTGAAAGCTTATATAGAAAACAGGCTATAAACAAAATAGACTATAAACCACGCAAAAACCAAAGCAGTACCTGTTTCATTTTCTTCATCCCCGGCTTGCCATGTTCAAACCAAAGTTCTTTACCGTCCTTTCCGAAATCACGCCTCAGCAGCTCTCGAAAGATGTGGTTGCAGGCATTCTTGTCGGCATCGTCGCCCTCCCGCTTGCAATCGCCTTTGCCATCGCTTCGGGAGTATCGCCCGAAAAAGGACTCATCACCGCCGTCATCGGCGGCTTTCTCGTATCCTTCCTCGGCGGCAGCCGGGTGCAGATCGGGGGCCCGACGGGAGCGTTCATCGTCATCCTCTACGGCATCGTAGAGCAATACGGCATCAACGGACTCATGATCGCCACCATCATGGCCGGCGTCATCCTCATGCTGATGGGATTCGCACAGTTCGGCTCGCTGATCAAGTTCATTCCCTATCCTGTCGTGGTAGGATTCACCAGCGGCATAGCTGTCATCATCTTTTCAAGCCAGATAAGCGATTTTCTCGGCCTTTCGATTGAAAAGGTTCCCGCCGACTTCATTGAAAAATGGATTGCCTATGCGACGCATCTCACCTCCATCAATCCGCAAAGCCTGATGGTCGGAACGTTCTCGCTTCTCATCATCGTATTCTGGCCGAAGATATCGAGAAAAATTCCGGGTTCGATCGTCGCAATTATCGCTTCGACCCTGCTCGTGCACCTCTCAGGGCTCGACGTGGCCACAATAGAATCGCGCTTCGGGGATATTCCCTCAGCGCTTCCCGCCCCGTCCGTTCCTGTTTTCGATTTCGCCACAGTGAAAGAACTCATCATGCCGGCAACGACCATCGCCCTGCTCGGCGCTATCGAGGCGCTGCTTTCAGCCGTCGTGGCAGACGGCATGATCGGCAGCCGGCACAAATCGAACATGGAGCTTGTAGCCCAGGGTGCGGCCAACATCATTACACCGCTCTTCGGAGGCATTCCTGTCACCGGAGCCATCGCCCGCACGGCGACTAACGTCAAAAACGGCGGAAGAACGCCTGTAGCCGGCATGGTGCACGCCCTGACGTTGCTCTGCATCATGCTGCTCTTCGGCGGATGGGCCAAACTCATACCCATGCCCACGCTTGCCGCCATCCTGATCGTCGTGGCCTGGAACATGAGCGAACACCATGTATTCCGCCAGCTGCTGAAAAGCCCGCGCAGCGACGTCATCGTGCTCCTGACGACCTTCGGCCTCACGGTAGTGTTCGATCTGACCATAGCCATCGAAATCGGCATGCTGCTTGCAGTCCTGCTCTTCATGCAGCATATGGCAGGAATCGCCAATATCGGCATGGTTACCGGAGAACTCAAAGACCGCGAAGAGGAGGACGATCCCAATACGATCAGGACCCGCGCAATACCTGAAGGAGTCGAAGTATTCGAAATCAGCGGCGCCATGTTCTTCGGAGCCGCATCGAAGTTCAAGGACGCGATGCACATCGTCGAAAAAAAACCCGCGATCCGCATCATCCGCATGAGAAAAGTGCTTTCGATAGACGCAACGGGGCTCAACATGCTCCGTGAACTGCTCATCGACTGCAGAAAAACCGGCATCACGCTGATCCTGTCGGGCGTTCACGCCCATCCGCTTTTCGCCATGCAGCAATACGGCATCTACGACGAAATCGGCGAAGAAAATGTTTTCGGCAACATCGACGACGCCCTCGACCGCTCAAGATTACTCCTCGGCCTCCCGAAAACCGGAAGAATGCAGAATTTCACTCCCTCGGTAGAACGGGAAAAGTAAACGCAGAGAAGTATCGGATGCGGAGCATACGGGAGTATCCCCCCAAAAAAACGGCGCCTGATTTGAACGGCAACGCCGGGCAACACAGGCGCCAATCCGTGCCAATCCGTGGGCAACCTCTTCCTCTTCAATCCCCGCTCTTCCAGCCAACAGCCCACAGGACACAACCCACAACTTCGGACTCACTGCCAACACGCTTCCATCCGTGCAAATCCAATCTTCAATCAGCGGGAACCGCGTTCTTCCTCTTATAGCTGGATAGCGAGACAGCCGGATGGCTCAATAGCAAGAAAACATCACCCATAGCGCTTAACCCATTAATCCGTGCCAATCCGTGCAAATCCGTGGGCAAAAATCTTCCTCCTTTCTTCTACTCCTTACTCCCGGACGGCAAGCCTCCCGATACTCCCTCTTCCGGCCCACGGCCCGCCTCTTCTTCATCCGTGTAAATCCGGTTTCAATCAGCGGGAACCGCGTTCTTCCTCTTATAGCCGGATAGCGAGACAGCCGGATGGCTCAATAGCAAGAAAACATCACCCATAGCGCTTAACCCATTAATCCGTGCCAATCCGTGCAAATCCGTGGGCAACCTCTTCCTCTTCGATCCACAGGCTCCCACCTCCTGACTCCCGATCTTCCCCGCCTCACCGCCCACAATCCTCAATCCTCTATCCGTGCAAATCCAATCTTCAATCAGCGGGAACCGCGTTCTTCCTCTTATAGCTGGATAGCGAGACAGCTGGATGGCTCAATAGCAAGAAAAACATCACCCATAGCGCTTAACCCATTAATCCGTGTCAATCCGTGCAAATCCGTGGGCAACCTCTTCCTCTTCAATCTTTACTGCTATACGTCCTTATGCTCGCTATGGCCTTCATGTCATAATACGTATTCACCGCAGTCCCATCTCCTCCGTCTTCTGTAACCCGCAGGAAAAAATCGCTGATGAACAGGACGGCATCTTCATAAATCTGTCCCTCGTTGATCTGCAGCTTCACGCCCTTGCGGATTTTGCGCGACATGGTGCCATGCAGCGGCACTGAGGCATATTCGAGCACTTTTTCCCATGCCTGCATATTGCTCTCTGCCATCATAACCCCCAGCTTTAATTATTGAGAAAAGGAAAATTTACCTAATACAATATTGTATTATACATATAATATCTTAATTTTTCAGACAGAAACAATATTATACCTTATTTAAACAACACAAACAACAACCATGGAACAGACATTGAGACCGCTTGGAACCGTCATGCAGCTGCTTGAAGAACTTGGACACGAGGTAACTTACGCATACGAGGACCTGGTATTCGTCAATCACAGCGACTTTCTTCTCCAGTTCGGTGAAACCGGTTCGGTACTGCACCTCTTTTTCAATAACGAATGCACCAAAAAAGATGCCGATGCCATAGAAGAGAGTCTTATTCCCGCAGCCGATAAAAAAGGACTCTCCATTGCCACGAAAGGGCGCTACAGTCTCAGCGAAGAACCTGATGAGAATCTGCAGATCAGGTTCTTCGATCTCTGAACTCCCGATCTGCCAGAGAATTTTTCCCGGGACTGCAGGAACCATTTCAAGCCGGAAACCCTTGTATCAGGATAAAGGGACATTGTTTTACTATCCACGGCCCAAAAAGAGATCAAAGCGGTTTCCGGCTTATGGCAACCTGGTACGACACGCTCAGAAAACCCCGCTATACCCCGCCGAAAAACGTGTTCGGTCCGGTCTGGACACTTCTTTACATATTTATTTTTTCGTCTCTCGCAGTGTATTTCCTGACGCCGGCAAAGCAGAACCTGATACCCGTCACCATTCTGCTGCTTATCCATTTTACGGCCAGTTTCAGCTGGACGAAGCTCTTTTTCAAGCAAAAAAAAGTTCTGCTCGCCCTGCTTGACCTTCTCGTTATCGACTGTACCCTTATAGCCATCATACTCCTGTTTTTTCAGACAAGCACGCTCGCAGCGCTTCTCCTCATCCCCTACCTCGGCTGGGGAATCTTTGCCGCATATATCAACTGGGGCATCTACCGGTTAAACCCCGAACAGTCAGAAACCGGCAACAACTCCACTATCAAATGAAATACTCGGAAGCTCGTCAGGGCCGCATCTTCGTCATACGCCTCGAAGATGGGGAAACCGTTCACGAAAAACTTGAAGGATTCGCACGAGACCAGGGCATCGAACGCGCACAGCTCGTTATTATCGGCGGTGCCGATAAAGGAAGCCGACTGGTCGTGGGACCTCAGGAGAGCCGCACCCTGCCGGTTATGCCCATGACGCATGAGCTCTACGATGCGCACGAAATTACCGGCACGGGAACAATCTTCCCCGACGACGACGGTAATCCCCTCCTGCACATGCACATGGCTTGCGGTCGCGAAGAAAACACGGTAACCGGATGCATCCGCAACGGCGTCAAAGTATGGCATGTGATGGAAGTGGTAATGACAGAGTTGCTTGAAAACACCGCATCCCGCCAGACGGATCCCATCACAGGATTCAAGCTGCTCGTGCCGTAAACAGGGGGTATCGGATGCCCCGCATCCGGGAGCATCTCTCGCAAACGCATCGGAGAAGTATCGTTCGCTCCGCTCACGGCATTATCGCATTCCGCACGAAAGAAGAAATTCTCTTTTGTCAGGCTCTGGCCGGACAGCTGGATAGCCGGACAGCAAAGAAAAAAAACAAGCAAAGAGAAATTAAAGCTTTTCCCCTCCATAATCCTACGGCGTTCACACCCGATAAGCATCTACGCATACCCGCTCACGGCTAACAGCCCTCGCTCTTCAATCCGTGTAAATCCAATCCCCAATCAGCGGGAACCGCGATCTTCCTCCTGACTTCATACATAAAACCTTGGAAAGTCAATAATGACGGGGGTATGCCATTGAAAATGGGCACTACAAAGCAGTAATGTGATGCAGTAATTCACTTGATCAAAAATGGTGTTGCGCTGAGTTTTTCACCCATCACCTGATAAATTT